>Ga0111539_10000037_pt1 | contig 143023 bp, 114 predicted proteins | sample RhiMethybrSRZTD1_FD_79667 | JGI IMG/M metagenome (GOLD analysis project Ga0111539, IMG submission 79667) | Populus rhizosphere microbial communities from Tennessee, USA - Rhizosphere MetaG P. TD hybrid SRZTD1 (version 2) (version 2) | ecosystem: Host-associated > Plants > Roots > Rhizosphere...
AATGGATGGGGTGGGCGGGTATCACGCGGTCTTACCGCCGCGGTTTGAAAAGCAGGACAAGTACGATGCGTATCACAGGCAAGGTCAAGTGGTTCAACAACGCAAAAGGGTACGGTTTCATCGAGCGCGACGGCGGCAGTGATGTCTTCGTGCACTTCTCGGCGGTCCAGGGCAACGGGTTCCGGACGCTCGAGGAGGGCCAGGCGGTCGAATTCGAGATCGTTGACGGTCCGAAGGGCCCGCAGGCCGGCAACGTCACCAAGGTCAGCTAGCTACCGAACGGGACCGGGGGCGTCGCTGCGACACGCCCCCGGTCTCCGGTCGTTCAGGTTCCTCCACCCTTCAATCCCCTCACCGTAAAGTTCACTTTTCCATCCTTCACAGCCACGCGGAACGCGACCTCGGCGGTCCCCGTGTCGCGCAGCTTCGATACCTGATCCTTCACCAGTGCGGCGAAGCGATGGAACGGGACGACTTCCTCGCCGAGCCCGCGCCGCGCTTCCATCAGCGAGTCGTAGAGCGCGTGCACCTTGTCCATCTCGCGCAGCGGATCCTTCAACGCCGTGACGTGCAGGATCTTGCTGCCGACGTCGGCACGCAGCCGCGCGGCCGCGGCTTTCTGCGCCGGGAACGGACCCGATCGCCCGTCCTCCCGCGCGCGCATCCCGCGATCCCAGATCTCGACCATCTTCTGGAACCGGGTCTGAAGCATCTCGAAGCGGAACCGGTCGGCCGTCCCGGTAATCTGGCCGTCGTCGTAGCGCTTGATCGTCGCGTCGACACGGGTACGCGTTTCCCAGGGCGGGCGCGGCAGCCGCCCGGCGAAGAACATGTTGTACTCCGCTTCGAGCCGCTTCAGATCTGCGGTCAGCGCGGTCAGCGCCTTCTGAATCTCGGTCTGTTCGGCCATGGACGGCAGACCGCCTCACCTGATCAGAAACCACATCAACGGCAGCCACAGCTCGCGTGCATAGGGAACCGGACGGTCGTCGACCAGCACGTCGGTGCTATCGAAGCGGCCCACGATATCGAACAGATCGCGGAGCTTGACGACGTCCTGCGGATAGAAGCGTGCGCGATAGCGCACAGACGATCCGGTGCGAACCTCGACGAACTCGGCAGAGGCACGCGCCAGGTCCAGCGCTCTCGCGGCATCGGGTCCATCGAAGGGGGCAAACTCCACCGACACCGAAAATGGCAATGGAGGACGGCCGAACAGGGCCTCGGCCAGCTCGGGATTCAGGCGCGCGAGCTCCTCCTCGGTGGGTTGCTCGGGCAGATCGACATACGGCCAGAAACGCTCGACAGGACGATAGTCGGGGACAGGTACTGGCGGCGGGTCGTTCTCCGACATGCGAACAGTCATAATACCGCGTCGAGCAGTCGGGTTATGCGGAAGTTGCTGTCAGCATTCTTAGTTTGTTTCGCGGGGCCCCACCCCCGCGAAACGCTGTGGGGCCCCACCCCCACAGCTGCCAGCGCCTCGCTGCGCTCGGCGCCGGTGATTAGCAGCCCTTAGCTGCTTGGATCAGCATTCTGTGGTGGCGTGTTCGGACAGGTTGCTAATCCAAGCGGCCCGTTGTGAGTAAACACCGGCGCGAGCGAAGCGAGCGCTGGTAGCGCGTGGGGGTGGGGCCCCACGCGGCGTCGCGGGGGTGGGGCCCCGCGACGCAAACAAAAAATGCTAACAGAACGTCCAACCAACCCCGTTCTCCGATTCAAGCCATGCGTCAGATCCCCTCTATCGAACAACTCCGTCAGCGCCCGGCGATGCAGGCGCTCGAAGCGCGGTTCGGCCGCACCGCGCTGCTCGACGCGCTGCGCGCCGAGGCCGATGCGTTGCGAGTGCGGGTCGCCGCGGGCGAGCAGCCTCCCGACGACGCAGCGGGATGGATCGAAGGCATGTTGCCGGCGCGCCTGGTCACGATGACCGGCAGCTCCCTGCGTCCCGTCATCAACGCCACCGGTGTGATCCTCCACACGAATCTGGGGCGGGCGCCGCTCGCGCGCGCCGCGGTAGCACGGGTCGCGGCTCTTGGCGGCTACACCAACATCGAATACGACCTAGAAAACGGCACGCGCGGACGACGGGATGTGCACGCCGAATCCCTGCTCTGCCGGCTCACCGCGGCCGCGGCGGCCGTCGTCGTCAACAACAACGCCGCAGCCACGCTCCTGACGCTCGCTGCCGTCGCCGCAGGACGGGAAGTGATTGTGTCGAGAGGCGAGCTGGTCGAGATTGGCGGCGGTTTCCGTGTGCCCGATGTGATGGCGCAGTCCGGTGCGGTTCTGCGCGAGGTCGGCACGACCAATCGCACCCGGGGCGCCGACTATGCGGCGGCGATCTCCGAGCGGACCGCCGCGTTGCTGCGCGTGCACCCGTCGAACTTCCGCATCGAAGGATTTACCGAGCGTCCGGGGCTCGAGGAGCTCGCCGCGCTCGGACGCCGCTTCAACATTCCCGTGATCGAAGACATCGGCAGCGGCTGGGTCGCTCCCTGGCCGCCGCCGCCATCGCTTCGCGACGAGCCCACACCGCGCACGAGCCTCGCCGCAGGCGTCGATCTCGTACTCTTCAGCGGCGACAAGCTGCTCGGCGGCCCGCAAGCGGGAATCATTGCCGGACGAAGCGACCTGATCGGAACGATTCGACGGCATCCCTTGATGCGGGCGATGCGGGTCGACAAGATGACTTACGCGGCGCTCGAAGCCACGCTGCAGGAGTACGTTGCCGGCCGCGCCGCCGAAACCGTGCCGGCGATCCGGATGCTCGCAACTGACGTCGAGGAGATTCGGCGCCGGGCACGTGGCATCGTCGACCGGCTCGACGGAAACGTGAAGGGAGAGCTGGCGGAGGGCGTCTCGACGCTGGGCGGGGGCAGCGCTCCCGGATCGACGCTGCCCACCGTGCTCATCGCGGCAAGCCACACGACGGGGTCGGCAACGCAACTGGAGAGCCTGTTGCGTTACTCCGATCCACACGTGATTGGGCGGATCCAGGACGACCGGGTCATGCTGGATCTCCGCACGGTGCTGCCCGAGCAGGACGAGCAGTTGCTCGCGACCCTCAACTCGCTCTAGAGCCGGCGACCGACTGAACCACGCCGCCGATCGACCTGGCCTCGGGGCCGCAATAAATTGAGCGGGTGGCTTCCGGCTTCAGCCGGAAGGCTGCGTGGGGCGATCAAGTGGTTCGCAAATTCAGCGGCAGCCACATCCTTCCGCCTGAAGGCGGAAGCCACACTAGAAAATCCACATTAGAAAATCGTCGCGATCGAATCCAGCGCCAGTTGCAGGATCCGCGTCGGCAGGACGCCCATATAGAACACCGCAATGGTCGCCAGCGCCAGGCCGACGAGCGCCGTCGCCGGGACACGCGGGCGGTGCATCTCCGGACCTTCCGTCATCCACATCATCACCACGATGCGAAGGTAGAAGAACACGGAGATCACGCTGGTGAGCACGCCGATGATGGCGAGCCAGTAATGCCCTTCCTGAACCGCGGCGTTGAAGATGTACCACTTGCCAATGAATCCCGCCAGCGGCGGGAAGCCACCGAGCGAGAGCAGGAACACCGTCATCAGCGCAGCCAGGCCCGGACGCGAGTCCTTCAGCCCGGCAAAATCGCGCAGCTCGTCGTGCTCGTTCTCGGGAGTCCCAAGCAGCGCCACGATTCCAAGCGCACCGAGGTTCGAGACAGCGTAGGCAAGCAGATAGAAGAGCACTGCGGCTTTTCCTGCGCTGCTGGCCGCGATGATGCCGAGCAGCAGATAGCCGGCGTGCGCGATGCTCGAATACGCGAGCATCCGCTTGATGTTCGTCTGGACGACGCCGACGACCGTGCCGACGATCATGGTCAGCGCCGCTATCACCGAGAGCACCGGCAGCCACTGGGACTGCAGCGGTTCGAGCGGCGACAGGAAGACGCGCGCAAACGCGCCGAACGCGGCCGCCTTGACCCCGGTCGACATGAAGGCGGTCACGATCGTGGGTGCGCCCTCGTAGGCGTCGGGCGTCCACATGTGAAAAGGCACCGCCGACACCTTGAACGCGAAGCCTACCGCGAGCAGCCCGACCCCCAGGATCGCGAGCGTCGGCGGGCCTGAGGCTCCCTGCGCCGACAAGGCGATGCTGATCTGCTCGAGCCGCGTGGATCCGGCGACCGCGAACAGGAACGCGATGCCATACAGGAAGAACGCGCTCGAGAACGAGCCGAGGAGGAAGTACTTGAACGCTGCCTCGGCGCCGGTCGGGCTGCTGCGGCGGATGCCGGTCAGCACGTAGACCGCGAGCGAGAGGATCTCCAGCGCGATGAAAATGACCAGCAGGTCCGTTGCCGCCGCCATCATCATCATGCCGCAGATGGCAAACAGGGTCAGCGCGTAATACTCGCCCGGCGGCAGCTGCTCCCGCTCGACGACATCGTTCGAGAACAGCATCGTCAGCACGCCCACGATGCAGAGCACGAGGTTGATGAAGAGCGAGAAGTTGTCGGCGCGAATGACGCCGAAGCTGCTGCGATCGGTGTCCCAGAGGAAGACCGAGGCCACGGCCGCGCCGGTCAGGCCGATCAGGCCGAGGCCGGCGATCGGCATGCGTTCGCCGGGCTGGCGAAACGCTTCCGCGAGCATGGCGGAGGCGCCGGCCAGGGCGACGATCAGGAGCGGAATGATGGCTGCGTAATCAGTCATGTCGAGAATCGAAGGCTATGGCTGTCCGCCAACCCGCCCGGCCCGTTCGCTGCTTCGAGGCGCCGTCACCTGCACCTGCGCGGGCTGTCGATCGGTGATCCGCTGAATCACCCGATTCACCGACGCTTCCATCGGATGCAGGAACACGTTCGGCAGCACGCCCATGAAAATCGCCATGGCGACGATGGGGATCACCATCGCCCACTCCCGTTTCGAGAGATCCGGCAAGGCGCGGTTGTGGGAGTTTCGCAGCTCGCCGTAGTTCACCCGCTGGAACATCCACAGCATGTAGACCGCGGACAGGATCACGCCGGTCGCGGCGAACGAGGCGTAGGTCGGATTCCAGCGGAACACCCCGACCAGGATCAGGAATTCACCGACGAAGCCGTTGGTGAACGGCAAGGCAATCGACGCCAGCGTGATGATCAGGAACGCCGCGACCAGCCTCGGCGTCACGGCCTTGATCCCGCCGTACTCCGAGATCAATCGCGTGTGCCGTCGATCCGAGAGCATCCCGACGATCATGAAGAGCCCGCCGGTGCTGACGCCGTGGTTGAGCATCTGCATCACCGAACCCTGGACGCCCTGCAGGTTCAGCGCGCAGAGCCCGAGCACGACGACCCCGAGGTGGCTGACGCTGGAGTAGGCCACCAGCTTCTTCATGTCCGGCTGCACCATCGCCACCAGCGCCCCATAGATGATGCCGATGACGGCGAGCGTCGCGAGCAACGGGACGAAGTAGGCCGTCGCTTCCGGGAACAGCGGGAACGCAAACCGCAACAGGCCGTACGTGCCCATCTTCAGCAGCACGCCGGCCAGGATGATCGAGCCCGCGGTCGGGGCCTCGACGTGCGCGTCGGGCAGCCAGGTGTGGAACGGAAACAGGGGAACCTTGATCGCGAATGCGAGCGCGAACGCCAGGAACGCCCAGAACTGAAACTGGTGGCTGAGCGTCAGTCCATAGAGGTCGAGCAGGTTGAAGCTCGGGCTGCCGGTCGCCGTGGAGTGCGCGATCGCGAGCGCGATGATGGCGATCAGCATCAGCACGCTGCCGGCCATCGTGTAGAGGATGAACTTGATCGCCGCGTAGATGCGGCGCTCGTAGCCCCAGACCCCGATCAGGAAATACATCGGGATCAGCATCGCGTCCCAGAAGATGTAGAACAGGAACAAGTCGACGGAGACGAAGACGCCGAGCATCGCCGATTCGAGCGCGAGCATGAAGAACGAGAACGACTTCACGCCCTTCTCCACCGACTCCCACGACGACAGCAGCGCAATCGGGGTCAGGAAGCCGGTCAGGACGATGAGCAGCAGGCTGATGCCATCCACGCCGAGGTAGTACTGAATGCCGAAGTCCGGTATCCAGGCATGCTTCTCTTCGAACTGGAACGCGGCGCTGGCGGGGTCGAACTGCCACCACAGGTACAGGGTCGCCGCGAAGGTCACGAGCGACGTCAGCAGCGCGAGGTTGCGGACGAGGGGGGCGCGCTCCGGCTGGTCGCCGCGCCCGCCGGCGATGAGCACCAGCAGTGCGCCCGCGAGCGGCAGAAAGACAATCAGGGAAAGCAGCATGTTTAACTGAACAGGTAATACGCCAGTATCGAAATCGCGCCGGCAAACAGCGCGAACGCATAGGTCCGGATCGAGCCCGTCTGCAGCCGCCGCAGCCCGGTGCTGGCACCGCTCACGACCAGCCCGACGCCATTGACCGTGCCGTCGATCAGCCCGGCGTCCACACCCTTCCAGAGGGCTCCGGTCGAAATCTTCTTGATTGGCTGCACGATCGCCGCGTCGTAGAGCTCGTCGACGTAGTACTTGTTGAGCAACAGGCGGTGAACCGGGGCGAGCGAGCCGGCCAGCCCCTCGACCACCTTGCGATTGGCCAGCCAGAAGTACCAGGCGAGCCCAATCCCGGCGAGCGCGATCCCAACCGACAGCGCCATCAACGTCCGCTCGGTCCCCTCGTCCGCATGAGCGGCCTCGGCCTGGGGTGCCTCGGCCGCCGCCGGCGCCGCGGTCTCGTGACCGGCGGCCGCATGCGCTTCGAAGGACGGCTCCAGGAACGACTCGATCCGGTTGTTGCCGCCGAGCGCGTGCGGCACGCCGACGTAGCCGGCGACGACCGACCCGACCGCGAGCAGGATCAGCGGGATCGCCATCGACCAGGGCGCTTCGTGCGGCGCGTGATCGTGCGCGCCGCCGTGCCCATGGCCGTGGCCATGACCGTCCGAGTCATCCTTCCGGCTGAAGCCGGAAGCCACCAGTGGTTGAGAGGGAGCGTGCGCCGCGTGGGCCGGCGCATGCCCGCCATGAGCATCAGCCCCGCCCTCCTCTTCGTTCGGGTGCTCAGGCGCCGGGGCATCGTGCCGTCGCTCGCCATGGAACGTCAGGAACACCAGCCTGAACATGTAGGTCGCCGTCAGCAGCGATGTCACGATCGCGATGGCGTAGAACAGCAGGTGCCCCGGCGTGTGCGCGGTGAACGTCCTGAACAGGATCTCGTCCTTGCTGAAGAACCCCGACAACAGCGGGAAACCGGCGATCGCGAGCGCCCCGACGACGAACGTCCAGTAGGTGATCGGCAGGTATTTCTTCAGGCCGCCCATGTTGCGGATGTCCTGCTCCCCTGCCAGCGCGTGGATCACCGCGCCCGATCCGAGGAACAGCAGCGCCTTGAAGAACGCGTGCGTGTAGAGATGGAAGATGCCTGCCGCGTAGGCGCCCACCCCCATCGCCAGGAACATGTATCCGAGCTGGGACACCGTCGAATAGGCGAGCACGCGCTTGATGTCGTTCTGGACGAGGCCGATGGTTCCGGCCATCAACGCCGTCGCCACACCGATCGCGGCCACGATGGCGAGCGTGGTCGGGGCATGCTCGAAGAGGACGGCGTTCCGCCCGATCATGTAGACGCCGGCCGTGACCATCGTCGCGGCATGGATGAGAGCGGAGACCGGGGTCGGACCCTCCATCGCGTCCGGCAGCCACACGTAGAGCGGAATCTGTGCCGACTTGCCGGTCGCGCCGATGAACAGCAGGAGGGAGGCGATCGTCATCACACCCCAGCCTGCAGCCTCGGGCGCACGCTGGGCCGCGGCCGCGGCCACCTCCTGGAAGTCGAGCGTGCCGAACGTGACGAACACGAGCAGCATGCCGAGGATGAAGCCGAAGTCGCCGATGCGGTTGACGACGAACGCCTTCTTTCCGGCATCGGCCGCGGACGTCTTCCTGAACCAGAAGCCGATCAGGAGATACGAACAGAGACCGACACCTTCCCACCCCACGAACATGACCGGGAAGTTGGCGCCGAGCACGAGGACCAGCATGAACGCCGCAAACAGGTTCAGGTACGAGAAGTAGCGCGCGTACTCGGGATCGGTCTCCTCGTGCATGTAGCCGGTGGAATAGATGTGAATCAGCGAGCCGATGCCGGTGACCACGAGGATCATCAGCGACGCCAGGTGATCCAGCCGGAATCGCAGCGGAATCTGCAGGTCGCCCGACGACATCCAGTCGAAGGCGGTGGCGTCGGCGGACAGGGCGCCGCTCGACACCAGCGACAGGACCGAGATCACCGACACGACGAACGAGCCGATGATGGCCAGGCACGCGATGCCGCCGGAGACCGACTTCGCCAGCCGCCGTCCGAGGAAGGCGTTGATCAGGAATCCGACGAACGGGAGCAGCGGGATGAGAAGCAGCATCACCATTTCAACGAGGTGTACGCGTCAGGGCTGAGCGTCTCGCGGTGCCGGAACAGCGCGATGACCAGCGCCAGGCCGACCGCGGCCTCGGCCGCCGCCACGGTCATGACGAAGAACGTGATGATCTGCCCGTCCACGCTCCCGAGATACCGGCCGATCGCGACGAACGACAGGTTCACCGCGTTGAGCATGATCTCGACCGACAGCAGCACCGTAATCAGGTTGCGGCGCAGGAACACACCGGCGGTGCCGATCGAGAAGAGGATCCCGGAGAGGATCAGGTAGTAGTTCAACGGCACCATCAGTGTTCCCTCCGCGCGATGACCACGGCCCCGACCATCGCCACCAGGATCAGGATGGAGGTCGCCTCGAACGCGAACGCATGATCGGTGAACAACACGTTGCCGATGCGCGACACCGAGCTGACGCCGGCGGCCTCCGCATCCTGGGAGAACCAGGTGGGCCCGAGCCGCGACAGCCCCCACACCACCTCGATCGCCAGCACCACCGACAGCACCGCGCCGATCTTCATGGCCGTCGGCCCGAGCATGCCCGCCGCCGTCACCGGCACCGGTTCCTCGCGCGGGACGTTCAGCAGCATGACGACGAACAGGAAGAGGACCATGATCGCGCCGGCGTAGATGATGATCTGCGTGACGGCGGTGAACGGCGCCTGGAGCAGGATGTAGAGCCCGGCCAGCGCGCCGAACGAGACGATCAGCAGCATCACGCTGTGCATCGGGTTGCCCTGCCCGATCACGCCGAGCGAAGCGAGAATGGCGATGGCGGCGAAGATGTAGAAGGCGATCGTGTCCATGACCTCACCCGATCCACAGCACGAGCACGACGGTGGCGAGGAGATTCACCACTGAGACCGGCAGCAGCCACTTCCACCCGAACTCCATCAGCTGGTCGTAGCGATAGCGCGGCAGCGTCCACCGCATCCAGACATAGAAAAAGAGGATCAGGAAGACCTTGATCAGGAAGTAGATCCACTGGAGCCAGTCGGGCAGGAACGGGCCGAGCCAGCCACCGAGATAGAGACTCGTGGCCACCGCGGAAACGGTCACCATGTTGACGTATTCCGCGAGGAAGAACAGCGCGAAGCTCATCGAGCTGTACTCGGTGTGGTACCCCGCCACCAGCTCCTGTTCGGCCTCGGGGAAGTCGAATGGCGCGCGGTTGGTCTCGGCCACGCCGGCGGTCATGAAGATGAAGAACCCGATCGGCTGAAGGAACACGTACCACTTGGGGATGACTCCAAACCAGTAGCCCGACTGGTTCAGCACGATCTCGCGCAGCGACAGCGATCCGGCGAGCATGATCACCGCGGCGAGCGCCATGCCGTAGGACAGCTCGTAGCTGATCATCTGCGCCGCCGATCGCAGGCCGCCAAGCAGCGAGTACTTGCTGTTCGAGGCCCAGCCGGCAAGGACGATGCCGTAGACGCCCATCGAGGCGATGGCAAAGATCACCAGGACCGCGACGTTGACGTCCGTCACCTGCAGCGGGATCGGCTCGTCGAGCAGGCCGAACAGCGTGGTCTCGGTGCCGAACGGGACCACCGAGAACGCCGCGAACGCGGTGATGCAGGAGATGATCGGCGCGATGGCGAAGAGGGCCGCGTCGGCCGCCTTGGGCCGCAGGTCCTCCTTCATCATCAGCTTGAAGACGTCGGCGAACGGCTGCAGCAGTCCCTCGAACCCCACCCGGTTGGGGCCGTGGCGATCCTGGATCCAGGCGCACACCTTCCGTTCCAGCCACACCATGAAGGCGGCCGACATCACCAGCATGTTGAAGACGACGAAGATCAGCGCGAGGTGCGCGATGATCGTCGGCGACGGGATCAGGGCGCTCATCAGTGCGCTCCCACGAGCGGCTTCGCGGCGCGCCAGTCGGCCGGAACGGTGCAGCGGCCTTCCCGCACGTGCGCCTCGAATTCGGCGCGGAAGTTCTTGACCGTGGTGAGCGCCGGTGTCGCGGCCGCGTCGCCGAACGCGCACAACGTCTTGCCGGCGATGTTGTTGCCGACACTGGTGAGCAGGTCGATGTCGCGCATCTCCCCTTCACCGTTCTCGATCCGGGTGAGGATCTTGAAGAGCCAGTCGCCGCCTTCACGGCACGGCGTGCACTTGCCGCAGGACTCGTGCTTGTAGAAATAGAGCAGGTTCTTCGCCGCCCAGACCATGCAGGTCGTCTCGTCCATGACGATGATCCCGGCGGAACCCAGCATCGATCCGGCCTTCTGCACATCGTCGAACGAGGCGGGCACGTCGAGCTGATTCTCCAGCAGGATCGGCACTGACGAGCCGCCGGGAATGACGGCCTTCAGCTTGCGCCCCTCGCGGATTCCTCCGGCGAACTTCTGGTCGTAGATCAGCTCGCGCAGCGAGGTTCGCATCGAGGCTTCGAACACGCCCGGCTTCTTCACGTGGCCGCTGACGCAGAACAGCTTCGGTCCGCCGTTCTTCTCCGGGCCGAGCGCCGCGAACCATTCGGCGCCGTTGATCAGGATCGACGGCAGGTTGCAGAGCGTCTCGACGTTGTTGACCGCGGTGGGCTTGTTGTACAGACCCGCAACGGCAGGAAACGGCGGCTTGATGCGGGGCTGGGCGCGCTTGCCTTCGAGCGATTCGATCAGCGCCGTCTCCTCACCCGCTTCGTAGGCGCCGGCGCCCCGATGAATCACGATGTCGCAATCCCACCCGGTGCCCATGATGTTCTTGCCGGCATAGCCCTGCGCGTAGGCCTTCGCGAGCTCCGCTTCCATTACTCGCTGCACGTGATAGAACTCGCCGCGGATGTAGATGTACGCGACCTTGGCGCCGATCGCCCAGCAGCCGATGAGGCAGCCCTCGAACAGCAGGTGCGGGTTGCGCTCCATCAGCACGTGATCCTTGAAGGTGCCGGGCTCGCTCTCGTCGGCATTGCACGCGATGTAGCGGGGCTCGGTCTTCTTGTCCACGAACTGCCACTTCATGCCGGTCGGGAAGCCCGCGCCGCCCCGCCCCCGCAGGCCCGAGGCCTTCACCATCTCGATGACCGCGTTCGGCTCCATCGAGACCGCCTTGCGCAGCCCGGCATAGCCGTCGTGCTTCAGGAAGAAGTCGAGGGTGAAGCTGTTGGGTTCGCGAACGTACTTGGTGAGAACTGGTTCCATCTATTTCTCGACCCGCAGGTGACAACCCGAGAGCGCCGCTTCGCCTCGAGCCTTCAGATCATCGACCAGCCGCCCGCAACTCTCTGGCGTCGCTTTCTCGTGCCAGTGCTCGTTGTTCACCATGACAATCGGCGCACGGTCACAGGCACCCAGGCACTCGAACTCGAGCAGCGTGAACATGCCCGAGGGATCGGTCTCGCCGATATGAATCCCGAGCTTCTCGGCCAGCGCCTCGGTGACCCGCTCCGCGCCGGCGAGCGCGCACGACAGCGTCCGGCACACCTGCAGCACGTACTTGCCGACTTTCTCCCTGAAGAACATGACGTAATACGTGGCCACGTCCTCGACTTCCGCGGGCGTCAACTGGAGGATTTCCGCGACGTGCCGCATGCCGCTCGCGGTGAGGTGGCCCTGCTGCTCCTGCACCAGGTAGAGGGCGGCGAGCACGGCGGAACGCTTCTGCTCCGGCGGATACTTCGTCAGCAGTTCGTCCAGCGTGTCGCGCCGCGCCGCCGTGAAGGTGAACGGCGGGCCTTCCTCGACCATCCGGCGCTCGCTCTGCTGAAAGCGCTGGCGGTCGTAGATCATCAGCGGATGAAAGCTCATCGATCGACGTCCCCCATGACCACATCGGTGGAGCCGATCACCGCGATCACATCGGCGATCATGCCGCCGATGATCAGCTTCGGCAGTCCCTGGCACGCGTAGAACGACGGCGCACGCAGCTTGATGCGATACGGACGGTTGGTGCCGTCCGAGAAAATCGTGAACCCGTGCTCCCCGCGCGGTCCTTCCACGGGGACGTAGGCTTCGCCCGCCGGCACGGTGAACCCCTGCGAATAGATCAGGAAGTGCTGAATCAGCGCTTCCATCTCGGTGTAGACCTTGTCCTTCGGCGGTGGGACGATGCGGTAGTCCTGGATGTCGAAGACGCCCCGCGGCGAGATCCGCTTGATCGCCTGCTGCGCGATGCGCGTGCTCTGACGCATCTCCTCGACCCGCACCAGATACCGGTCGTACACGTCGCCGCTGGTCGCCGTCGGGACGTCGAAGTCGTAGCTGCTGTAATTGAGATATGGAAATGCCTTGCGAACGTCGTAAGCCAGCCCGGCCGCGCGCGCCATCGGCCCCACGAGCCCGTAGTCCAGCGCGTCCTGCCGCGTCAGCCTGCCGACGCCCTTCGTCCGCTTCAACCAGATCTGGTTCTTCGTGAGCAGGCCCTCGTATTCCTTCAGCTTGCTCGGGAACTTGTTCAGGAAGGCGTTGACCGCGTCGTGGAACCCGGACGGCAGGTCCTCGCGCAGCCCTCCGATCCGGAGATAGCTCGGAAACATCCGGAAGCCGGCGAGCATCTCGTTGATGTTGAGCAGCTGCTCGCGCTCGCGGAAGCAGTACATCATCACCGAGACCGCACCGATCTCCAGCGCGTGCGTGGCGAGCCAGACCAGGTGGCTGGCGAGGCGCTGCAGCTCCGCGATCAGGACGCGGATGTCCTTCACCCGCTCCGGGGTGTCGATGCCGAGGAGCTTCTCAGTGGCGAGGCAGAATGCCAGGCTGTTGGACTGCGCGCCGAGGTAATCCGTCCGCTCGACGAGCGGGATCACCTGCTGCCACTTTTTCTGCTCGGCGGTCTTCTCGATGCCGGTGTGGAGGAACCCGATGGTCGTGTCGGCGTTGACGACGACCTCGCCCGAGAGCTCCAGCACCAGGCGCAGCACACCATGCGTGCTGGGGTGCTGCGGCCCCATGTTGACGGTCATGGTCTCGGAGCGAAGTTCGGGTGTCGTGCTCGTCGTCATCGGTATAAACCAAGTCGTTCCCGCGGATCGCGGTCCGCGGTCCGCGGTCCGCGGCCCGTGATCACAGTTCGCGCTCGACCAACTCGCAGATCGCGTGGATCAGCGTGCGGTGCGCTTCCTGGACCCTCGCCGTGCTCGGGTCCGGCACGTTGATGTGAATATCCGCCAGCGCGCCCGCGGGCCCGCCATCGTTGCCGGTCAGCGCGATCGTTCTCAGTCCGCGCGCCCGCGCCGCGCGCAGCGCTTCGACGACGTTCGCGGAACGGCCGCTCGTCGAAATGCCGAACGCCAGATCGCCGCGCGTGCCGAGCGCCTCGATCTGCCGCACGAACACGCGGTCGAACGCATAGTCGTTGGCGACGGCGGTGAGCAGGCTGCCGTCAGCGGTCAACGGCACAGCCGCCACGGCCCGGCGTTCGCGCTGAAAGCGCCCGACCAGATCCGTCGCGAGGTGCTGGGCGTCGGCCGCGCTGCCGCCGTTGCCGAACACCAGGACCTTGCCGCCGTCCCGCGACGCCGCGAGGATCGCCGCCGCCGCATCGGCCACCGGCTGCAGGTTCTCACCGCGGAGGCGCTCGTGCACGGCGATGCAGGCATCCACCACCGCCTTCACCGCCGCCGCCGGCTCGGACATCGTCCGCATCAGCCGCGCTGCCCGTGTTCCCGTGCCGCCTCGATGTTGGCCACGAACTCTTCCTCCGACAGCTGCAGCGGTTCGTAGGTCTTCACCGGTTCCTTGATCTGGACCGGGTAGTCCTTCCGCATCGGGAACCCTTCCCAGTCCTCGGGCATCAGGATTCGCCGCAGATCGGGGTGGCCGTCGAACAGGATCCCGAACAGGTCGAACGCCTCCCGCTCGGCCCAGTTCACCGACGGCCAGACGTGCGAGAGCGTCGGCAGCCTGGGATCGGTGCCCGGCACTTTCACCTTGAGCCGCAGCCGTGCCGCGCCGCTGCCGGCATCACCGGGGTTCAGCAGCAGATAGGAGATCTCGAAGCGCGGCTCACGGGGATGAAGATCGACGGGAATCGCATCGAGCATCACGCTGAAGCCGCCGTTGCGCAGAGCGAGCGCGGCCTCGGGCAGCGCTTCCGCATCCACGTACGCCGTCGGCATACCGTCTGCCGCAGCCACTTCCTGGAGACCGGGGAACAAATCGGTGATTGGCATTATTCACCGGGGGACTTCGTCCCCCGGACCCCCTTACACGCTCGCTCGCGGGGCCCCAATGCCCCGCTCCGCTCGCGTGGCTCGCTCGCTGCGCTCACTCGCTGAGAGTGACTAATCGACATGCTGCCGGTTCCGTTACCCGAACGTCTTGGTCTGATCGATCTTGCGCTGCAGCTGGACGATGCCGTAGATCAGCGACTCCGGACGGGGCGGGCAGCCGGGCACGAAGACGTCGACCGGCACCACCTGGTCGACGCCCTGGACGATCGCGTAGTTGTCGAACACGCCGCCCACCGACGCACAGGCGCCCATCGAGATCACGTACTTGGGCTCGGGCATCTGATCGTAGATGCGGCGCAGCACCGGCGCCATCTTCCGGGACAGCCGGCCCGCGATGATCATCAGGTCCGACTGTCGTGGCGAGCCGCGGAACACCTCGGCGCCGAACCGCGCGATGTCGTAGCGGGACGCGCTCATCGCCATCATCTCGATCGCGCAACAGGCCAGGCCGAAGGTGACCGGCCAGATGGACGAACGGCGCGCCCAGCGGACGACCTTGTCCACGGTGGTGGTGAGGACGGGGATTTCAATGGTCTCTGACATTGGTGCGGTTCCGGGTTCAAGGTTCCAGGTGCCGGGTTCGGTTCAGGGTTCAGGGTTCAGGGTTCAGGTTCGAGGTTCGAGGTTCGAGGTTCAACGTTTCCGGTCAGCCTGTCTCGCCGAAGCGCGAAGCGCGTAGGCGGACACGGTGCGTTCGCGGCCCCAGTCGAGCACGCCCTTGCGCCACACGTAGACGTAGCCGACCAGCAGAATCGCGAAGAACAGCACCAGCTGCACGAAGCCGAACCACCGCAGCTCGCGAATCGCCATCGCGAACGGGTAGAGAAACGCCACTTCGATATCGAACAGCAGGAAGATCATCGCGACGAGGTAAAACTTGACGGGATGGCGTTCACGGGCATCGCCGACCGGGGGCATGCCACATTCGTACGGCGCCTCCTTCTCGGGCGTGGGCTTCTTCGGACCGAGCAGGCGCGGAACCGTCACGTTGATGATTCCGAAGCCTGCGCCCAGGCCGATCATGATCAGGATTGGCACCCAGCCGTGCATGGCTTCCGCGTCCCCCGCGCAACGGCGCACTTGTGAATGTTTTCTCAAGCGCAGCCGGAAGGCGCCCCCCCGATTCGATCGGCAACGGGCAGGCGCGCACAACTCGACCCCGTCAGACCTCGGCAGGGCCGCTCAAACCACGAATGCTATCACACGAAAACGCGTGAGCCCTGCTCCGGCACGCGAACTTACCGGGACCTACAATGAGGCGATCGCGGCTCGCGTGGTGGGAGACGAGGGTAGGCGCGCCACTGGCGCGCCCCACCGGAGCGGAGCGGGGCCATGGGGCCCCCGCGAGCGACGGTGTAGGGGGGCTCCGGGGGGCGAAGCCCCCCGGACTAGGCTGGAGTAGCATGTGAAGATTCGCGTCAACGGTGATCCGGTCGAGCTGCCGGCGGAGTTGTCCATCCTGCAGCTGCTGGAACAGCTGCACATCGACCCGCGGCTCGTCGCCGTGGAGCACAACCTTTCGATCATCAAGCGGGCGCGGTACGAGTCGACGCTGATCGGCGACGGCGATCAGATCGAGATCGTCAATTTCGTCGGGGGCGGATCGTCGGGGGTTCGGGGGCTCGGGGGTTCGGGTCGTAGCAGGAACATCCGAACTTGGAACCGTGAACCGTGAACCGTGAACCGAACCGCAGAACCTTGAACCGAACCTCTGAACCCTGGAACCCGGAACCTGGAACCTGGAACCGAAAGAATGAACTCTGATCCTCTCGTAATCGCCGGCCGCACGTTCCAATCGCGGCTGATCGTCGGCACCGGCAAATACCCATCACATCCGGTGATGGCCGACGCGCACCGCGCCGCCGGCGCCGACATGGTGACGGTGGCGGTCCGCCGCGTGAACCTGCACGACCGCTCGGCGGAATCGCTGCTGCACTACATCGATCCCGATCGCATCTTCATCCTGCCGAACACCGCCGGGTGCTACACGGCCGATGAAGCCATTCGCGCGGCCAGGCTCGGGCGCGAGGTCGGTCTGTCGAACTGGGTCAAGCTGGAAGTGATCGGCGACGAGCGGACCTTGTATCCGGACAATGTCGCGCTGCTCGAAGCCACGCGCGTGCTGGTGGCCGAGGGATTCGTGGTCCTTCCCTACACCAACGACGACCCCGTGATCTGCCGCAAGCTCGAGGAGGCTGGTGCCGCCGCGGTCATGCCGCTCGGCGCGCCGATCGGGTCGGGACTCGGCATCCAGAATCAGAACAACATCCGGATCATCCGCGAGCAGGCGCGCGTCCCCGTCATCGTCGATGCCGGCGTCGGCACCGCGTCGGATGCGGCGGTTGCCATGGAGCTCGGCGCCGACGCAGTGCTGATGAACACCGCCATCGCGCTGGCGCAGGATCCCGTCGCCATGGCGACCGCGATGCGCCTCGCCGTCGAAGCAGGCCGGCTCGCCTATCGCGCCGGTCGCATTCCGCGTCGGGCGTATGCGTCGGCCAGCAGTCCCGCCGAAGGCTTGCTGCCCCCCGCGGCTCCCCTCGACACCGTCGTCCGCGCCGGTTCCTGATTCGCGAGCGCCTCGTCGACACGAAGCTGCACCGCCGCGCGTTCCCGGAGCGGCAACATGCAGTTTTGTGATGCCTGCCACCGTACTGAGAGCGGCCGGCCTGATTGAAGTGCCCCACGCGCGCTCGCGCAGCCGCAAGCGCTAGATGTACAAGGGTTTCCGTTCGCCTGGGTTTGTGGCATCCCGGTTGCTCGAACGGGCCGCATGGCGAACTCACGCAAGCTCCAGATTCTGCTCGTGACCGCGTGGCTGCTCTCCTTCGGCAGCGTCGCGTCGGCGGGCTCGATCACCTTGGCATGGGATGCGGTGCAGGACACCAGCGTTGTCGGATACAACGTGTATTGGGGAACCCAGTCCGGTGTCCACCCGAATAAGGTTGTCAACGGCACCGCGACGACCTACACGGTCAACAACCTGACCGACGGGACGGCATACTACTTCGTGGTTCGCGCCCGGAACGCTTCGAACGTGGAGAGCAACCCGTCGATCGAGGTCTCCCGGCGCGTCGGAGTGCCATGGCCCGTGACGGCCGACGTCAGCGGCGACTTCTCCGCCGACTACACGATCTACCGGCCGTCCAATGGTGTCTGGTACACCCTGAATTCCAAGGGCGGCGCATCGACCAGCCTGGCGTGGGGCCTGTCGACGGACGTCCCGGTTCCCGGTGATTACGACGGCGATCAAAAGACCGATGCGGCGATCTACAGGCCGTCGAACGGCCTTTGGTACGTGCGGCCGACCGGACCCACCCCGACCTGGGCGTTTTCGTGGGGCGCCACGGGCGACCTCCCGGTCCCCGGTGACTACGACGGAGACGGCAAGACCGACAACGCAGTGTTCCGCCCGTCCGCCGGTGTGTGGTACCTGCGAATGTCGAAGACGGGCAGCTCCACCGGCGTGCAGTGGGGCCTCTCGACCGATCAACCCGTTCAGGCCGACTACGATGGCGACGGCATCACCGATGTGGCGATCTTCCGGCCATCGACCGGCGTCTGGTATATCCGCAAGTCGCTGAGCGGGACCTCCGTGGGCGTGCAGTGGGGCCTGAGCACGGACAAGGCGGTCCCGTCGGACTACGACGGCGACGGCAAGACTGACGTGGCGCTGTACCGGCCCTCGACCGGCGTCTGGTACATCATCTCGTCGGCCAACGGACAGGTCATGAGCATCCAGTGGGGCATCAGCACCGACGTCCCCGTGCCGGCGGACTATGACGGGGACGGCAAGACCGACGTTGCCGTCTACCGGTCCGGCGTGTGGTACGTGCGCCACTCGAGCACCGGTGGATCGATTGGCGTGCAGTGGGGCACGAGCACCGACGTGCCGGTGCACAAGAAGTAAGAGGCCGGCCTGGGGCGGGCCGCGCCGGAAGGGGCGGCCCGTTCGGTTCAGTTTCTCTCCTGCAGTTTCCACGACCGTGCGGCTGGCCGCCGCGCCTATGACGTAGACTATCAAGCTGATCGGCGGTGGCGCCGCACGCGAAGATGGTCTTCACGTCTCCCACATTCCTCTTTCTCTTCCTTCCGATCGTTCTGCTTGCGTTCCTGGCGACGCCGCGTTCCCTGAGAACGCCTCTTCTCGTCGCGGTGAGCTGCGTTTTCTATGCCTGGGGCGAGAAACAGATGGTCCTGCTGATCATCGCTTCGTCAGTGATCAACTGGGCCCTGGCTCTCGCCGTCCAGCGTTCGGAAGCGCCCCTCGCGCGCAGGATGGTGCTCACGGCGGCCGTCCTGATCAACATCGGCGCCCTGCTGTATTTCAAGTACACCAATTTCATCATCGCCAACCTCAACGCACTCCTCGAATACAGCGGGATACCGTCGCTGACGGTTGCACCAGTCCACTTGCCCATCGGAATTTCATTCGTCACGTTCGAAGCGCTCTCGTACGTCATCGATGTGTACCGCGGCGAGACCAACGCGGCGCGGAATCCGATTCACGTGGCCTTCTACATTTCGTTCTTTCCACATCTCATCGCCGGCCCAATCCTCCGCTTCAACGACATTTCAGCCCCGCTGCCGGGGCCATCGGTGACGCTGGCTCGATTCGATCTGGGGGTCTCACGTTTCATCAACGGCCTGTGCAAGAAGATGCTCCTCGCGAATACGCTGGGCTACGTCGCGGATCAAGTATTCCAGCTGCCGGCGCAGGACCTCGGAACAGCGGCTGCATGGCTCGGGGTCGTCTGCTACGCATTGCAAATCTATTTCGACTTCTCCGGGTATTCGGACATGGCCATCGGGCTCGGCCACATGGTGGGTTTTTCCCTGCCCGAGAACTTCCGCCTGCCGTACCGGGCCGAATCGGTCAAGGATTTCTGGCGACGCTGGCACATCTCGTTGTCGTCGTGGTTCCGCGATTATCTATTCGTGCCGCTTGGCGGCAGCCGGGTGACGGCGGCGGCGACCTATCGAAACCTGCTGGTCGTGTTCCTGTTGTGCGGGTTGTGGCACGGTGCGAGCTGGACGTTCATCGTCTGGGGGGCGTATCACGGCGTATTCCTGGTCCTGGAGCGGACGCGGGTCGGATCAGTCATAGCCCGATGGCCGCTCGGAATCAGAAGATCCTACGCGCTGCTCGTTGTCCTGATCGGGTGGGTATTCTTCCGCGCCGAAACTCTGCCTGCGGCCTTGCACTACCTGGCGGCAATGGGCGGGCTCGCCGGCGCCCGTCCCGTGCCGATGATCCACTTCCTCACGACCGAAGCCGCGCTCGCCCTGATCGTGGGAAGCTTGCTCGCGACCCGCCCGTTCTTGGGGGACAGGCTCGACGTCCTCGCGCAGCGCCGTCCCGCAGGCCTGGGGCTCTCACTCGTCAGCCTGCAACTCGTGCTGTTCGCCCTGTCGCTGCTCTATGTAGCAGCCGGCACCTATAATCCGTTCATCTATTTTCGATTCTGATGCGAGTGATCCAGTGGCTGCGCATCGGCACGTTCGTGGCGGCAATCGTGCTTCCGCTGGCAACGATGCGCGACCCTTCGGCGGCTCTCGCGCACGAACAACGCGCCCGGGTGGCACGGCCGCAGCTGGCGGTCGCGGGTAGCCGCTATCCTGACGAATTCGACGCGTATTTCCGGGATAGTTTCGGCTGGCGCAGCCAGCTCATTCGCTGGCACAACACGTTCAAGTTCCGCTTTCTGGCCCAATCGCCAGTCACGAACGTGATCGTGGGTCGGAAGGGCTGGCTTTTCTACGCGGGCGAAGGAGATGGCGTCGACATCCGCGACTTCTCTGGCCGCTGGGCGCACACGCCGGCGATGGTTGACCGCTGGCTCACAGAACAGGAGCAGCGACGAATCTTTTACCAGCGGCAGGGCGCACGGTACTTGATCGCGCTCGTGCCGAACAAGCAGACGGTCTACCCGGAGTACGTCCCCTTGCGATATGGACCGCATGCGCCAGGGGTGTTCGATTCGGTGATGCGAGAACGAGCTGCCCGGTTTCCGGAGCTCGATATTCTCGACCTGCGGCCGGTACTCGCTACCCGGCGTGAGCCGCCGCCCTTCTACAGGGGAGACTCACACTGGAATGCAAATGGTGCGTTCCTCGCAGCTGCCGCAATCACCGATCACCTCCGCCAGGTACTCCCAAACACCGGAACGTTGCGCAGGGCGGATTATTCGATCACCACTCGCCCGATCGACGGCGGCGACCTCGTCCGGATGCTGGGCCTCGACATTGCGCTCGATGACGTCGCTTACGACTACCAGCGGTTGACACCGGGAGTGGAGAACGTCCAGAACGAGGATCTGCACCGACGTTGGCGACAGAAAGACCGCGCTCTGCCGACCGCGGTCCTGCTCGGAGACTCGTTCGGCGGTGAATTGGCGCCGCGTCTCGCGGATGCCTTCTCGAGCCTGCACTATTACTACTCGATGCGCGGAGGGTTCGACCCGAATCTCGTGTCCCAGGACTCGGCAGACACGGTGATTCTCCTCCTGGTCGAGCGCTATCTTCCCCACCTCGAGACCCAGTAAACGGAGGGGCGGTCGTCAGACCCGGGACAGCGTTCCTTCAGCGCGCGGGATTGGCTCGAGGTTGTATCGCAGCTGTGACACGCGGACATGCGAGGCCTCGCAGTGAAGACGCAGCTCCTCGAGGCGCGCCGGGTCGGCGTCCGCGAGGCACACGACCACCTCGTCGGCCAGGCCGGCGCTGATGAGGGTGAGGAGCTCGTCATAACCGCCGAGCACTGGATAGCCCTGAACATAGCCACGGGCCCGCTCGGGCTCGCTCGAGATGAATCCCAGGATCCGGCACGGCAACGCAAGGGTTGCCAGCATGTCGCGCGCCATGCGCGACTCTCCCTGCCCGCTGCTGTAGACGATCACGCGGGGTCCATTGGCGCGCCGGGCGACGAACTCGCCGATCAGCCGGAATGAGGCGCGCGACCCCGTGACGAACAACATCAGGAGCGTGGGATAGATGATGAAGGTCGCGTAGGCATACCCGGAAAGCGAATCGAGCACAGCAATCCCGATCACGACTGCCACGGCACCGGCGACGACGCCTTTCGCCAGGATCACCGCATCCATCAGCCCGAAATAGCGCCAGGTCGAACGGTAGGCCCCGGTGACGAAGAACGCCGCGAGCTGCGTCGCGATCACCACCGGAAGGGATCGCAGGAAGTTCGGGAACGCGCGGACGAAGTCGGCTCCCTCGAACCGTAGCCGGTACGCGGAGTAATAGGCGACGCAGATCAGGCAGAAGTCGAGCAGCACTTCTGCCACCCGTCGCTTGTACATGAAGTCGACGAGCATCACCGTGTAGCCACGCGGCACCGGAGTCGCTTCAGTGTCGTAGACCCGGACACCCGCGAGATACACCGCGAAGATGACCAGGCCCAGCACGAACACCACGACCAGCGGGCCCGACGCATCGACTTGCAGGTTCTGCAGCGTGATGCCGATTGTCCCGGCGATTGCGGCCAGTGCCCACAGCACCGCCACCGCGGCCCGCTCGGACAGGCCCAGCGCAACCAGGCGGTGCGACGAATGATCCCGGCCGCCCTGGGCCGGACTGCGCCCCCAATGGATGCGCGCCAGCGTCACCAGCGCGGTATCGAAAATCGGGATCAGCAGCACGACCACCGGCGCCACCACGATGGGGAGGAGGTTGGAACGATTCGGCGCGGCGCCCGTCTGGCTGACCGCGATGCCGGAGAGCATCAGGCCGACAAACAAAGCGCCGGTGTCGCCCATGAAAATCCGCGCAGGATGAAAATTGAAGACGAGGAATCCACTCAGCGCGCCCATCATGAGCGCGAGCACGTCCGCCGTGGCGGGGGTCGGCGTGCTCGTGGCGACGCCGGCGAGCAGTGCGCCGGCGGAGATGAGGGCAATCCCGGCGCACAAGCCGTCCATGTTGTCGAGCAGGTTGAGCGCGTTGGTAATCCCCACGATCCACACGATGGTCGCAATCGTGTCGATCGTGAGCGACTGCGTCCAGTGCAGGCGGTCGCCAAAATAGACGAGCACCGACGCCAGCACGATTTCCGCCAGCAGCTTCGTCGATGACTTCAGCGACACGATGTCGTCGATCAGACCAACCGCCGCGATGACGCCGCCGCAGATGAGCAGCACCGCCAGCTCGTGGCGGGCCGGGATCATCAGGCTACCGACCAGGACGACGCCGGAGATGACCAGTCCGCCGAGGAGCGGAGTCGGTCGGCTGTGCCACCGGTCCTCACGCGGCTTGGCGACGCACCCGATTCGAAAGGCAAGCTTCTGCACGAGCGGAATGAGCAGGACGCTCGCGAGACCGCCGGCGAGGTAGATGAGCACCAGGGTTTTCATATCGTCATGCAGAGCGGCGGAGAAGCTTCAATCCCACCCTGGCCTGAAGCGCGAGGTACGCGAGCGGTGCAAGGACACGGGCGCTCCAGCCTCCGTGCTTGACGAAGTACCGCAGCGCGCTGTCGTGGAACGCGCGGATCGACCGTGCGCTCTGTTGACTGCTGCGGCCGCACAGGTGTGTCACCGCGACTCCCGGATGATAGGCGGTCCGCCATCCTGCCTGCGCCAGCCGGAAGCATAGATCGGCATCCTCCCAATAGAGGAAGAACTGCTCGTCCATGCCGCCGACGCGCTCGAAGGCGGCGCGGCGAACCATCAGGCAGGCGCCCGAGACCCAATCCACCAGGATGGGATCGCTGACCGTCGGGCCGGTCAACAGGTTACGTCGCGAGAACGTGTTGTCCGGGAACCACTTCGTCAGCCGCGACGTCCGTCCGGCAAAGCCCGTGGTGAAGTCGGGAAATCGACGGGCGGATGCCTGGATTGAGCCGTCCTCGTCGTGGACCAGGCTGCCGACGGCGCCGACCTGTGGCTGGCCATCGAGCCACTCCGCCAGGACCCCGCAGACATCCTGGTCGACCACACAGTCGGGATTCAACAGCAGCAGGAACTCACCGTGCGCCAGTCGGGCGCCGGCGTTCACGCCGGCCGCGAATCCGGGATTGTCGGCGCGGCATTGCCAGATGACGTCGGGGAAGCGCAATTGCAAGGGCACCGCCTCGCCGCGACTGGAGGCATTGTCGACGACGATGATCTCGGCGCGGCACTTCTCGCGCAAGGTGGCGAGACAGACCTCCAGCTCGCGGTAGGCCTTGTAATTGACGAGGACCACCGAGACCCGGGCAGGGCCAGTCCTGACGGGCGCGGTCACCTCCGGCGTCGCCACTGTTCGTAGGTCCTCGTGTAACTGTCCGCAGTCAAACGCGCCGTCTGGTCCCACGAGAACAGTGCGGCCCTGCGAAGGCCTCGTGTCCTCAGGACGGCCCGGCGTTCCGGGTCGGCGATCAGCCCAGCCAGCGCTTCCGTCAACGCACGGGTGTCGGTCGGGTCGACCAGCTCGGCTGCGTCGCCCGCGACTTCAGGCATCGAGGAGACCGCCGACGTCAGCGTCGGGGCGCCACACGACATCGCTTCGAGTACCGGAATACCAAATCCTTCATAGAGCGAAGGGTACACGAACAATGTCGCGGCACTGTAGAGGGCTGGCAGATCTTCGTCCGGCACGAATCCGGGCACCGAGACGCGTTCTGCAAGCTCATCGACGCGGCGTCTGAGCTCATTCGACTGCCATCCCCATGCACCAGCCAGGACGAGTGCCGGGACAGCTTCGGATCCCTCCAGGAGTTCGCGGTATGCGACGAGAAGCCGCAACAGATTCTTTCGAGGTTCGAGCCGCCCGACATACAGGATAAATCGATCGGGAAGACCGTATTTCCGCCGGACTGCGTCGAGGCGACCGCCGTCCACGACCGGCTGAAACGCAGGGGACACCGCCAGCGGCGTCACGTCGATCCGGTCCCTGTCCACTCCCAGGCACGCGGTGAGATCGCGCCGCGTGCTGTCGGAGATGGCGATGAATCGATCGGCCGTTCTCGCCGACATGCGCATCATCCGCTGGAAGAAGAGCACCTTCATCCGGGTGTGATATTGCGGCATCAGGAAGAAAGTGAGATCCATGATGCCGACGAGCGACGCACACGGCACGCGCGTGAGCGGCCGCGTGTAATGCGGCGAGTGGAGCACGTCGGCGCCGAGCCGGCGTAACAGGGCCGGCAACCCGGTCTGCTCCCAGAGCAGTCGCAACGGCCGCGACTGAATCCGGATGGGGATCACACCCATCGGACCCTCGGTGCCCGAAAACGCCTCGCCGTGCTCAGCGCGCACCAGCAGCGAATACCTGCAGCCGCCAGGATTGCGACGCAGCGCCGCCACCAGCTCGGACAGATAGTGGGCCACGCCGCCCTTGAGGTTCGGCAGCGACGTCAGATCCAATGCGACGTGAAGCATGTCAGTCGGCGGGCGCCGACGAGACGGCGTTGCACAGGGCGAGCGTGAACCAGATGAACGACATGTTGTAGGCGGGGCTGCCTATCCAATAGACGATGATTGCCCCGGTGGCAAACAGCGTGCTCGCCGCGATCGCAGCGATCCGCGGATCGCTGTCGTCGAGGTGCTCGTGCAGCACCCGCAGGACCTCGAACAGGAAGGCCATGAACAACACCATCCCGAGCAGGCCGGTCGAGACGAGGACGATCAGGAAGAAACTGTAGAAGCGGGAGAACCCCACGTTCTGGCGGCCTTCGATGACGAACAGGTAGCGATCGATCAGATCCTCGAATCCACCGGGACCGGTGCCGACGAAAGGATGATCGGCTGCCATCCGCAGGCCCGTGACCTGCGCCGAGAGCCGTTCGATCGCCGAGTGATCCTCCCACAGCGTGAGTCTCCGCTCGCTCACGAACGCCGGCCAGATCGTCGCGCCGACCGCGCCGGCGAGGACGAGCGCGCTGACAAAGAGAGGCACCCGGCGCCGGATGACGAACCAGAGCCAGAGCACCACCATCGCGCTGAAGGGAAACAGGACCGCGCGCGAGAACGTGAGACACAGACCGGCCGTGATCAGGAGCGCGGCAAACGCGTAAGACAGCCGGCGGAACTGCGTCAGGAGACCGAGCGCCATCGAGAGTGCCACGATCAGGTAGCCGCCCCAGAACGTGGGTTCCGGCGCCGTCCCGTACGCGCGCGGGAAGGCAATCCAGCTGCCTCCGCCGTGCCAGTTCAAGGTGTAAGCCTTGTAGTACATCGTCGACGTTCGCCACCACTCGACATACGGCAGTCCGTACACCACGGAAGCGACCTGATACAGCGAGAGCACACCGCCGGCCGCGCCCACCCAGACGCACCACTGTGCGAGCCGGTATCGCCGCTCGACCGGCTGCTGGCGGAGCGCAACGGAACTGATCACATAAGTCAGCGCCATCAAGCTGAAGCTGGCAATCTGCGCGAGATTGCTCCCGAGCACATCCTGCCGTTGTGTCGTCAGATAGCGGCTGACGGTCGCGAAGCCCATCACCAGCATCCAGCCAACAAGGAGCGGCAGGGGCCGGTCGCGCCCCAGCGCCACCAGAAGCTCCCGCGGGCGTCCGAGAAGGGCTACGCCGAGCGCACCCGCGGCCACGACTGGCAACACGAGCGATCGTCCCAGAATCTGGAACAGCTCCAGATCCATGAACGGCAGCGCAACAACGAGAACAACAAGGAGGCGGTACACGACCTGATCAGCGCAATGTCGTCGCGGGAACAGGTTTACGCGGAGCAGTAAGGACCGCGCCTGCACCCATATTGCCTTGCGTGAAGTCCTTCAGCCCCTGAAGGGTCCAGTACACGAGCGGCCAGCGCCCGAGCAAGAACCACCTGACGATGGCCACGCTCCGCGTCGCGGCGAAGTAGCAGAGGAAGGCACAGTAATGCGCGCGTGAGGGAGCATGGGCCCGCATGAAATAGACGCGATTGCGGGTAGAAAAATAGGCCGAGATCGGCGAGTGCTCGACCGGTCCGCTGGCACCCCGCTCGAAATGCCGCAGCCTGGCGCGTGGCGCGAACAGGCAGCGGAATCCCGCGGCCCTGAGGCGGACGACGAAGTCGGTATCGTCGTAATACATGAAGTACGCCTCGTTGACGAAGCCTGCGGTTTGAAACGCCGCCCGGGGCACCAGCAGGCAACACGTATCCGCGATGTCCACCTCCCGGACGGCGGGGCCGATTTCTTCGGCCGAGCGTCCAAGATAATGCTCGGACAGCCGACCCAGTGCCCAGTTGAAACCGCCGGCGTGAGAGTTCGATCGGCTCCCGTCGTCCCAGAAGAAAGTGTTCCCGCTGACGACCGCATCCGGTGCGGCCGCGCGCACGAGTTCCGCCACCATCTCCGGATCGGGAACGGTGTCGTAGTTCAGGAACAACACGAATTCGTCGCCGCGCTCCAGACAGTAGCGGGCCCCGATGTTGTTGCCCGCAGCCACTCCCAGGTTCGCGTCCTGCGGCAGGACCGTCACGGACGGGAACTCCGCGCGCAAGGCAGCGATCGAGTCGTCCCTGGACGCATTGTCGACCACGACGACCCGCAGGGTGCGATACGTCCCCCCGAGCAGCGCCCGGAGGCAATCGTTCATGAAACGATGGCCGTTGTAATTGACGATGACGACACCGATAGAGCGGTCAGCGGCCATGCGGCGAACGGAGCAGCCCGTGCGCGAGCAGCTCCTGATTGGCCTCCTCCACCTGCCGCCGTTCCGCCGGCTGTATCGCTGCCCAGCTCATGAACTCACCAAGGCCGTCACGGAGAGTGACTTGCGGGTGGTAGTCGAGGGCGCCGCGGATCCGTGTCAAGTCTGCAAAACAATGACGGATATCGCCGACGCGATAGTCGCCCACCACTTCGGGCGCCACGATGGCACCAGCCTCCTGACACATGGCCTCGGCGAGCTCGAAAATGGTGGTCCGGATTCCCGTGCCGACGTTGAAGACGGCCGGCCGTTGATGAGACAAAGCGGCGGTGGTGGCACGAACGACGTCGCTGACGTGAACAAAATCCCGGCTCTCGTGACCGTCCTCGAACACCCGCGGTGCACGCCTCCCTCGAATGGCCGAGTAGAAATGCGTGAGAATGCCGGTGTACGGGTTGCTCAATGACTGGCCGGCACCGTAGACGTTCTGATACCGCAGGATCGCGACCGGCAGGCCAAAGCCAGCCCCGAAAGCGGATGCCAGCAGTTCCTGCGACAGCTTGCTGGCACCGTAGATCGACGCAGGCGCCGTGCGGCTCTCTTCGTCGGTCGGTCGGACTTCGATGGGCCCGGCGCACTTCGGACACACCGGATCCCAGACGCCCGCGGCGAGCGCGTCCGCCGTCCGGGCGGGCGGATAGACTGCGCCGCAGGCGCCGCACTCGTACTTGCCCTCGCCGTACACCGCGCGCGAAGACGCGATGACCAGCTTGCGGACACGGGCGGCGTGGGGCACGAGCGCCTCGAGCAGCATTGCCGTCCCGCTGACGTTGACATCCACGCACCGGTGCACGGCGTACATCGACTGCCCGGTCCCGGTCTCGGATGCCAGATGGATCACGAGATCGACGCCGTCGACGGCACTCTCGATCGCCGCCCGATCGCGCACGTCGGCAACGCGGACGTCGCAGGCCGTGCGCATCCACGGAGCGACGGCCGCATCCTGACCGTGAACCTGCGGGTGCAGGTTGTCGAGAATGCGCACGTCGAAGCCGAGGTCGAGCAGATGTCGGGAGAGGCGCGTGCCAATGAAGCCGGCGCCACCGGTAATGAGGACGCGCTCAGCCATCGACCTTGCCGTCCTTGCGCAGGCGGTAGTACTGGACTACCCCGAAATATCGCGCGAACGTGCGCGACAGCCAGTCGCGCTTCCAGAAGTTCAGGACGCGGCGTAAACCGTGATCGAACACGAGCCACGGGATCATCAGCGCCTTCCGCACTCCCATCCAAAGATCGCTGCCGCGGAAATCGACGACCTTCAACCCCGCCTCCGCGAGCTGGCGCTGCACCGAGAACGGAGTCTGAAAGTGCTCGAGCTCCTCCGAATGATCGGCGTACGTCCAGCGCTCGCGTCCGCCATGGTAGACGCGGTCGAACAGCAGCTTGAACACGCCAACCGGGTTGAAATAGTTGGGCGTGCTCAGCACGATGTCTCCGTCGGCGGCGGTGGCGCGCCGGAGCTCGGACAGGCACGCCTGCACATCGGGCAGATGCTCGATGACTTCGGTAATCACCACGGTGTCGAACCGCCCGTCCTTCACCGGAAGGGCCGTCGCGTCGCCGACCACGAACAGCGCGTTGGGGATCGACGCCGCCAGGTTCTGGGCGCGGCGAATCGCACCTGCCGAGAAATCGACGCCGACAACCACCGCCGCGCCCGCCGGGATCAGGTGCTCGAACGCAAACTGCCCCTGCGAACACCCGACATCGAGTACCGCTTTTCCGCGTACGTCGCCAAGCATCCGGCGCGTGATGCGGAACACAGCCGGAAGCGAGGTCCCGCCGGTGGTCGCTTCGTACCGTGCGCGAAGGTCAACGAGGTGAGCATCCTGTTGCTCGGGAAGCAGCACGAGGATTCCGTCTATCAGGGGATAGGACGCGCCGCAGCGCGTGCAGGTCGCCGCGTCAGGGCCGGTGGCGATGTCCGCCTTACAGCGGGGGCAGGCCAGGTACTGCTCGACGATCTTCGATTTCGAATGCAGGGTGCCCTCACGCTCCTCAATCGGCGCGCTGCCAGATGGCGCGGAAGTAGGTGCGCTGGAACTGCTCATAGCGGAAGGCGGGAAAACAGAAATTGTCGAGCCAGGAAACGACGCCGTTTTCATGTGCATTATAGCGGCTTGCGGAAGTGAGCTTCAGGCCGGAGCCGGTCAAGACAGCAGTCAGATCCGCGATGCCGATCCCGCTGCGATAGTAGTGATAGTCCACGTATTCAGTTTCCTGCGCGTGCCACTGGTCGTTGGCGGCCTGCCGCGCGGGTTGAAACAGCCGCAGCACACGATCCAGTCCTCGCGGTACCACTGACCACGCGCGACGCAGCGGCAAGAGCGTCGTGCTCAGCTCTTCGCGGTGCGCTGGCTCGTGAATCAGGTACAGGTAACCGCGAGGCGCCAGGCGCGCGGCCAGCCCCGCAAGCGAGGAGCGGTAATCGGGAAGGTGGTGGGCGACCGAGCTCATCGCAATCACGTTGAATCCCGTGCGGGGATCACCGGCGAGAAAAGTGTCGACGTCGGCCTGCGCCACCTCGCACTGGGCCGCAAGTCCCCGCCGCTCCACCTTGCGCTGCAGTTCACGGAGCATCTCCCCGGACATGTCAACGGCGGTCACGCGGCAACCAGCCTCGAGAAACTGCATCGTCAGGTTTCCCGTGCCGACTCCGAGCTCCAGCACGTGGGGCTGCGAGGGGTGCGCGGTCATCCTCAGAACGTCGCGACGCTGGAGGTGCTGCTCGTACGAGTTCCGCATGTGCGGATGCAGCCGGTCGTAATCGGCAGCCAGCTCGCGGTGCAGGCTGGCGTTGGCGTTCAGGATCCGATCGCGCTCGGCCCTCCAGTCGTCGTTCCGGCCGGGTAGCTCGGTCATGCTCTGACCGGCTCCTCGATCCCGAGGCTGGCGGCCGCTCCGCTCTCGTCCGAGACGACATTCATCAATGCCAGCAGGCGCGTCCCGACGCGCCGGCCCGCAAGGCCGTCGATGCGAAAGCACTGCTCCTCGACGATGAGACTCCGGCCGGGCCGATCGCGGGCAGGGTCGTCCAGGTACGCGTTGATTTCCGCGATCATTTCCTGGGCACTGTGTGCAATGCGCAGCCCACCGGTACGCACCAGGTTGGCATAGTGGGTGAACTCGTACAGCCGCCTCGCCGACCGTTCCAGCGGCTCCTGGACATAACCATCGAAGCCGATGTTCACGATCGGCGTGTCGACGATGGCGCTGTCGATCGAGAGGGTCGAGCCGGCGTTCAGGCTGACGTCGGAGTAGCGAAGCAGGTCGGCCAGGTGCATCATGTCTGCTTCGTCGACATCCCACATCAGCGCGTCGGATCGGACGGCGGGCAGGTCGAGATGCACGTGCGGGAACCTGCCGGCAATCTCGCGAAATCGATTGATGTTCTCGGTGTGGGCCGTGCCCGGACTCATGGCCTGCGGATGCAGCCGCACGACCAGCTGACAGGGCTTCGAGAACCGTTCCGCCGCCACAGCCTCGGCGAGGATTTCGGCGACGGCGGCATTATGCGGAAACAGCCATGGCGAGATCGTGCCGAGCGTGATGATGCGCCGGCCGGGGTCGAGACCGTGAAGCTCGCAAAAACGCACATGGCTCCCGGCCGCCGACGGGCGCGCGTAGATATCGAAGTGGGACACGCCGGCGATGTACACACGCTCCGGCGCGTAGCCGTGATACTCGGCAGCCTCTCGCTGCATCGTGCGATTCCACACGACCAGGTCATCAGGCATCGCCGCCATGTGACCCTTCGAAGTGAGATTGTCCCAGCTGAGGAGCACGCAGGCAGTGCGGACGCCGAACCGCCTGGCGCACCGGATCAAGTGCGCGTCCGCCGGAATCGTGCCCGGACCGCCGGTCACGAGGAGATCAGGCCGGTAGCGGGCGAATACCTCGTCATATTGCGAGCCCGGAAACAGCGATGCCTCCAGCTGCATCCACCAGCGGCGCAGGAACGGGAGGCGGCCGAAGACGCCGTTGAGGCCGCGGAGCAGCAGATACCGAGGCGAGTGGGATCGGTTGAACCGCTCATTGAGGGCGTTGATCGTCTGGTTCAACTTGAAACTCGCCAGCACGTAGCGGCGAAAGGCACCAAGTGCCAATTCCAGTCGCCCGACCCTCATGTCGAGGGGTTCGAACGACACTCCGGGGCCGCCGAACTCCCGAACGAAGTAGTCGTCGTTGTGATTGGGCGACAGGATCACCACCTTCACGCCGGCCTGCCGGATCACACGGAACACATCGGTCCGCAGGAGATCGCGCGCCTGGAAGCCGTGGGTAATCGAGAAAAAGATCGTGGCCATGTTCAAACAACTGCCTGCGCTTCGGGGTCGGCGGTCCGAGTGCCCACGCGCACCGCGCGGAGGAGCTCACGGAGCCGCTTCGCCGCATTCGGCAGATCGCGTGCCGTGTATCCACGACGCCGAACCAGCCAGATCACGGACAACGCTGCCGCAAGCGCCGAGCTCGCGACGCTCGCCAGCGCGGCGCCGTTCAGCCCCAGACTCCGGGCGAGCACATAAACAAGTACCGGCCCCGACAGACCGGAAACCGTGACGATCGCACTGGTCGTCCCCGGCTCGCCCCGCATGTTGAAGACGCTCCAGCAGATGCCGGCAATCGACAAAAAGATCGTCGAGGTCAGAGCGATCGCCGCCGGCATTGCGGCTCCACGGTATTCGGCTCCATAGACGAGAGGCAGCAGGATCGGAAAGGTGAGCACGGCGCCCACGCTCAATGCCGTCGATATCGCCGCCTGGAGCATCAGGCTGCCCAGGACCAGGATCCGATCGTCGAAGCCCGCGCGGCGACGGTCGACGAGCATGTTCTGGAGAATGCCGGAGTACGTCCTCAGCGGGGTCATGCCGAATTCCCGCAATCCGAGCGCAAGCGAATACAAGCCGACATCCCGCGCCGGGAGTGCCGAGGCGACGACCAGCAGATCGGCGCGCCCACTCAGGAACTTCATCATCTCCGCCCATTTGATGCGGAGGCCGAAGCCATAGCACTCCGAGAGGCTCACTGCTTCCGGTCGGGCCTGGCCGTGGCGGCGCAGCACGAAAATTACCTGCACCGCCACTGCGACCAGCTGCGCGCCGGCGACGGCCGCCACGAAGACGTCCCAGGAGGGGCCCGCGACAGCGTAAGCGGCCAGGAGCGCCGCCAGCTGCAACGCCGCCGCCCCGTTCGTGAGAAGGGCATGGGCCCGATACCGACCGACTGCCAGAACCAGCACCGGCATGACCCTCCCGGCCATCGTCACGCCGAACAACGTCAGGAGCACCGCCGCAAAGGACACGGACCGGAGTACCGACCTCGTGCCAGCGATGTCGAACCACCAGGCGAAACCCATGACCGTCGTCGCCAGCAGCAGACACACCCCGACGTGCCGCAAGAGCAGCCGGGTCAAGCGGACGAGCGAGCCCGGGCGTTCCCGGCCGAAGTAGGCGTAGGAGTTGGCGAGCCCGCCGTCGCTCAGTTGAGCCGCGATGGTGACCGCCGCGATGGTCGTCGCGTACGGCGCAAGGCCCGAGGGCCCCAGGAGCCGGGCGACCGCGATGCTTTGACACACGCCCAGGAGAATGGAACCACCCGTCCCCCAGACCATGATGACCAGGCTGCGCAGCAGCCCGCGAGGAGTGGTCACAGCGCGTTGGGATCCGCTGGCATGGACAGCTGTCCTGCCATGACGGGCGGTCAGGCCAGCCCCAGGGCGTATCGCTGGAACTCCGAAAGCCTCGCGCCACCATCCTGGGGTGACCAGGTGCGTTCGCGGTCACGAAACCCGAAACCGCTGTCAAAGTAGACGACGTACGCGAGCCGGGGCTTCTGGCAGCGGCTTCCGAGGTGGTAGCAGTTCTCGGTGTCGACCATGTACGTGGTACCAGCCGGGCCGGTCAGAGGCACGGCTGTCTGCAGGTCCGTATAACGCGCCAACTGTTCGTCACCCAGATAGTGCGTCAGGTACTCAGGCACGCGACGGGACTGATCGAGCGGAAGCATCGTCAGCGGGCCGTGCTCCATCTCCACGTCGGTCGCATAGAGGAACACCTTGATGATGGCGAGATCGCGCCGATCACGGTGCCACAGCTGGCTCGCCATCGGAGAGTTGCCCAGCGGTTTCGAATACAACAGGTCGATCGACTGGAGAAACGGCAGGCACCCAAGATATCTCGCGACAGACGCCAGGAGCCGTTCGTCGAGTGCGAAGCGCATGAACGGACTGTCGACCTTCAGGTCGGCAGCGCCGAGCAGCTGAGAAAAGAATGGCTTGTTGCCGCGCTGCGGCAACGCCGCGGCCTCCTCGAGGCGTTGCCGTGACGTCGCGACGACTTCGTCAACCAGCGCGCGCGACGGATGCAGCGCCATGAAACCCGTACGCTTCAATTCGTCGATTGGATACCCGTCCGACGACGACACTTCGCGGGCGGCAGCTCGCCGCCGACGGTACTCCTGCTGGCCGCGCATGATCCGCAGCGGGCGTGACGATCGATCCAGGTAGCGACGCAGTAAGTCGCGCGTCAGCGTCGTTGCTGTCATAGCCTCACCGGGAATGGGTCGGACGGCTGCCGAAGGGTTCGAAGCCGTGGCGGATCGCGCTGAAGAGCACGAAACTCAGCCCGAGCACCAGGCCAAATCCCCCTGCGACGGCCGCCGAGAGGGTCCGGTTCGGTCCCGCAGGACCATCCGGCGGCGTGGCTGGATCCGCCACCTGGATGCTGGCGCTCTGGTTCATCGCGCTTTCACGAGCCTGTTCGTAGCGCAGCACCACGCCCTTGTAGAGATCGCTGGCCAGCTCGTGCTCCAGCTTCAGACGCTCGAGCTTCGCTTCGGCGGCGTATAACTGGTCGAGCGGACCCGCGCCGCGCTTTGTCAGTTCGGCACGCTGCGCCTGCAGCGCCGCGAGGCGATTCCGCCCGGTCGTCACCTGATAGTCGAGGACTTCGTAGACCGGATCGGTCAACGGATCGCCGGGCGTCGAGGGCAGGTCAGGCGGAGGCGACTCGAGCGCCAGACGCGGCTTCCGTTGGACCGCAGACGGATTGTCTGTCCCGTTCTCGCTGGTGGTCCGCTCGGTCTTCGCCCCCTCAGACTTCGTCCCCTCGGACTTCGTCGGCTCGGGTTTCGCTTTCTCCGTTTGGATCGCGGGCAGTTGGACCGCGGGCACTGGCAGCGGCCGGTCGGGCTCGCCTTCACGACGAGCGGAATCCAGGAGCACATTCCGCGATGACGACCGTGGAGTGCTCAGCAACCGCGACCGGCTGCTCAACTGCCGCTCGCCCTGGGCAAGGCGGGCCCGCTCGAACTCGATCGCGCCATCGAGCTCGGCAATGATCGATCGAAGCGCCGCGGCCTGTTCCACGTCGGACCGGACGACTTCGAGCCGCGCCGCGTCGCGGAACGTCTCCAGGTCCTTCGCGCGCCGGTCGAGATTGGCGCGCGCCTCATCGAGCTGATTCCGCAACAACCCTCGAGCCACCGAGGTCGCGTTTTCCACGCTCAGCTGACGATTCAGCTGGATGCCGCGCTCGATCAGTGTGTTCAGCGTCTTCGCTGCCTCGTCGGGAGAGCCCAGCCGCAAGGTCAGCCGCAGGTAGTTCGTGTCGCGGATCTGTGCGACCTTCAGCCGGTCACGGACCAGGGTTTCGGGATGAAGCGGGCGCCCACCCTGATTGATTTGGAGCTCCCGAATCACCGTCGTCGCCAGTGCACGATTCTCGAACAGGGTTCGGGCGTTCGTCACGGCGGCGACTTGCGAGGCCGGCAGGGTGTTCGCCGGAGTCAGGATCAGCGTGGCGCTCGCCTCGTACGAGCGGGGGATAGCGAAGCTCAAAAGATACCCCGCAAGACCCGCGACGATGGCGATGCCGACAACGAGTGGCCAGCGGCTCGCCCAGACGAGCCAGAGCGGCAACTCGACGGAGCGCCGAACGGACACGTCGTCCGCGGGGGGCGCTTCAGGAGCCGGCGCGAGCGCGTCGCGGATTGGACCGGCTCTCGGAGGTTCGTGCCGATGAGACATCAATACCGGTTTTCGGGTTCGCAGAGGCGATTCCATCCCGGCCCCGGCTCCTGTGAGGAGGACAAGCGGCGGCAGGGAGCGAGGACGATCATTGTATTCGCAGGATCAGCAGCGGTCAACGCCAAGTGACTCGATTCCGAGCACTTAGTCACGCTCAGTCGTCGCTCGCACGCTCCGCCTCATGCGGGGAAGCCCGAGGGCTACGCGGGCCGTCCCGCGGCGGCGCTCTCCCGAGCACCGCGAGCCAGCCGGGCGAGATCGGCATCGACCATCATCCGGACCAGCCCATGGAAATCGACCGACGGCGACCAGCGAAGCCGCTGCCGCGCCTTCGTCGAATCGCCGACCAGCGCATCGACTTCCGCGGGACGCAACAATGCCGGGTCCGTGCGCACGTAGACATGCCAGTCGAGCCCGACGTGAGAAAAGGCGGTCTCCACGAGATCCTGTACCGAGTGGCTGACGCCGGTCGCGATGACGTAGTCGTCGGGCTCAGGCTGCTGAAGCATCAGCCACATCGCGTGGACGTAGTCGCCGGCAAAGCCCCAGTCGCGGCGGGCGTCCAGGTTCCCCAGGCCGAGCGAGTCCGCGAGACCAAGCTTGATGCGCGCCACGCCGTCGGTCACCTTCCGGGTCACGAATTCGAGCCCCCGTCTGGGTGATTCGTGATTGAAGAGAATCCCTGAGCAGGCAAACAGGTTGTAGCTCTCGCGATAGTTGACGGTGATGTAGTGGCCGAACACCTTCGAAACGCCGTATGGACTTCGCGGGTGGAACGGCGTCAGTTCGGTCTGAGGAACCTCACGGACCTTTCCGTACATCTCGCTCGAAGAGGCCTGATAAAGGCGGATCCGCGCGTTCACCTGGCGCACCGCTTCGAGCAGGCGGGTCACTCCCTGGCTGTTGTACTCGCCCGTCAACATGGGCTGGTCCCACGACGCGGGCACGAACGACATCGCCGCCAGGTTGTAGACCTCCTCCGGCTGAACCTCGTCCAGCAGCCGAATCAACGACAACTGATCGAGCAGATCGGCGGGCTTGAGAATGAGGCGGTCCTTCAAGTGCTCAATGCGCCAGATGTTGGGCGCACTGCTCCGCCGCACCATTCCGTACACCTGGTAACCACGTTCGAGGAGAAGTTCCGCGAGATACGAGCCGTCTTGTCCGGTTATGCCAGTGATGAGTGCGCGCTTTTTCATCGGTAAGCGATCGGTCGATTCTAGAGGGCGGACGATCGCTCGTCAAGGAACGCGGCTGGTGACGCGTGGGTTGCGTCGCACGATAGTGGTGAAGCCGATGTGCGGATCGAGGCGAAGGAAAATACTTCACTGCGCGAGGTGGTGTCGTCATTCAGCCGAACGTCTCCCACTCCAACCGGAAGATCCCCGGACCTCGTTGAACCAGCACAATTTATACGCGAGCGGACGCAACTTGGACCGAGCCGCGAGCCATGTCGACTCACGGAACTGTGATCAATTTACACGGTGCGGTTGAGCCCAGCCGCAGAAGAAAGTCGTCCTCGCGCAATTTCCTCCTGATTTTATGGATGCAATAAAAGGCACGATTTTTGCGGCGCCGCGGCCGTTCCTGAGAACCGCCGAGGTATTCGAATGCAGCAGAGAGTGTTGTGTGTTTTGTTTGGCGCCGCCATGATCGCCGGCGGCAGCGTGTCAGCGTCCGCAGCAAACATCACTCTTGCGTGGGATGCAAGCCCAGCCGCTGACGTCTCTTACTACGTGCTCTACATCGGGAACTCGAGCGGGCAGTACAGCCAGCAGGTCAACGTCGGAAAGGTCACCACCTACACGTATCCGAATGTCAACGACAACTTGCCGTATTACTTTGCCGTCCAGGCGGTCAATTCCGTCGGTGTGGCAAGCGGGTTGTCCCTCGAGGTCGTGCGGGGAGTCCGGCAGGCGCCAGCCCCCGATTGGGGAACTGACGGAATGCCCGACATCCTGTGGCGGCACAAGGATGGATGGCTCGGGGTGTGGAACTTGAACGGCGTGAATTCCATGAGCGGCGGTTACCTGAACCCGGACAGGGTGAGCGATCCCGACTGGGAGATCGTGGCCACCAAGGACATGAACGGTGACGGCCGTCTCGATATCATTTGGCAGCACAGGACGATGGGATGGATTGGAACGTGGCACATGAACGGCACTGCGCTGCTGAGCGACAGCCTGTTCAACCCGTCGCGGGTCGAAGACACGCGGTGGAAGATTGTCGCCTCCGCTGATATCAACCTGGATGGCAAAAACGATCTGATCTGGCAGCACACGACTGGGGCGGTCGGGGTGTGGCTCATGAACGATACCACCCTCCTCCAGGCGGTCTTGTTCTCGCCGAGCAGCGTACCTCCCAACACCTGGCGAATAGTCGGAGCGGGTGACATCAACCATGACGGCCATCCAGACATCGTCTGGCAGCATGTGAATGGAACGCTGGGCCTCTGGTTGATGCAGGGAACCACGATGGTTTACTCGCTGCTTCTCAATCCCTCACAGGTCAGCGGTGGGTCCGTATGGCAGATCAAAGGACTGGCCGACTTCAACCAGGACGGACGACTGGATTTACTGTGGCAACATGCTGACGGATATGTGGCGGTGTGGTACCTGGACGGCGCCACGGTGATTGGTTCTGCATACCTGAATCCGGATCGCGTGCCGGCAAACACCTGGCAGGTCGTCGGCCCCAAGTAGCACTCGACGAGTCCTGCGTTCTCTTGCGGGATCGATACGCGATCGAGTGCGTATCGATTCCGTACCCGCCGGTCCGGGCCACGCTCGGTCGAATTTCCTGCATTGACCGCGCATCCGTCATACTCCACTCTCACTCTTCATGACCGATACCGATGTTGTCGTAGTGGGCGGCGGCGTGGTTGGACTCGCCTGCGCCGTCAGCGTAGCGGCCGCAGGCCATTCAGTCGCCGTGATCGAACGCCACCCGAAGGCGGGGATGGAAACGAGCACGCACAACAGCGGCGTGATCCATGCCGGGCTCTACTACCCGAAAGACAGCCTGAAGGCGACGCTCTGCGTCGAGGGGGCCGCCCGCCTGTACGGGTTCTGCGCCGAACACGGCGTGCCGCACGATCGCTGCGGCAAGCTGGTCGTGGCCAGCCACGACGAGGAGGTGCCGCTGATCGAGGCGCTCGCGGCACGGGCGGGAGCCAACGGTGTCGAAGGCCTTCAGGTCGTCGACCGCGGGTTCATCCGGGCGCGCGAACCCCACGTGACGGGGATCGCGGCGCTCTGGTCGCCCGGCACCGGGCGCGTTGAACCCGAAGCCCTCGTCCACGCGCTGCTCCGCGTCGCCCAGGGTCACGATGCGATGATGCTGCCCGGTACCCGCGTCATCAACGGCGGGCCGAACGCGCACGGGTTCGAGGTCCGGACGGAGCACGAAGTGATTTCCACCCGTGTGATCGTCAACGCCGCGGGGTTGTACACCGATGACGTGTCGGCTGCGCTCGGCGGCGAGTCGTACACGATTCATCCGTGCCGCGGCGAATATGCGGAGTTGCGCAAATCGCGCACCGGCTGGGTCAACGGCCTCGTCTATCCTGTGCCGCTTCCTTCCGGACACGGTCTGGGCGTACACCTGACGAAAAGCCTGGGCGGCCATGTATTGCTGGGCCCGACCGCGCGATTTCAGGACCGCAAAGACGACTATGAAGACAATCGGCTACCCCTTGGCGAGTTCCTGGAGCCGACCCGCGCGCTGTTGCCGGCCGTCACGCTCGAAGATTTGACTGAAGGCGGCACCGGCATCCGGGCGAAGTTGCACCCGCCCACCGAATCGTTCGCCGACTTCATGATTCGAGCCGATCGGAACCATCCGGCGCTGATTCAGGTGGCCGGCATCGAGTCCCCGGGCCTCACGGCGTGCCTCGCGATCGGCAGTCGGGTCGCCCAGCTCGCCGGAGCCGCCCTCGGTTAGAGCGTCTTGAGGAGCCTCGCCGGAATGCCGCCGATCACGCTGCCCTGGCCGAACGACTTCGTCACGACACTATTGGCACCGACCACGCAATTGCTCCCGAGAATCACGCCGGGAAGGATGCAGACATTGATGCCGATCCAGGTTCCATCGCCGATCCGGATGGGTTCGGACGCGGTCGGGCCCTGATCCATGATCGGCATCTCCGGGCGCGAGAACTCGTGGCTGTAGTCGGCGATCATGCAGCGAGCCGCGATGAGCACGCGGTTCCCGATATGGACCTCTCGCGCTGCGCCGATCGTCGCGTCGGCGCCGATCCGGGAGTTGGAGCCGATGAAGACTCGTCCTTGATCGCGCGTGAACAAGAACAGCCGTCTCTGAATGACGACGCCGGGCATCACCTCGATGCGTCGGCTGCCGATCACGAGCGCTCCCGACTCGACGTAAGCACCGCGCGCGAAGCAGCGCACCCGAAAGCGGAATCCCGCGAGTCGCCGCTTCACGAACGTCCAGTGCCAGCGGAGACCAAAGATGACGCGTTGGAGAAGGGGCATGAAGGAGCAGCCCGACGGCAGGTGAAGGCTGATCGAGAGGCGCCAGAATACCATTAGCACCACGGCAATTTCCACGAGCGTCCGTTCCGGCACCGGTCCGGTTCGCGCGCCGCCCGGGTACTTCGGCTCCTGTATTCTTACGAAAACGCCAGACCGCGTTTGTTAGACTTGCGCGATTGGTCCTCGGACGAACTGTATTGTGGTAAGAGAAAGAGTCAGTGAATCGCGAGCCCGGCTGCCGTCGGTGCCTTGCCCGGCATGCGCCGCGACCGAATGGCGAGTGGCGTATTCAGGTCCGGTGCGATTCGGGAAGTTTCCAAACGTCGTGGCGAACAGCGTCGTTCACGCCTGCGAGGTGTGCGGCGTACGGCGGCTCGCAGGCGACCCGGTTGACTACGAAAGCGACCAGTACAGAGTGCTGGTCGACGGGGACGCCTCCGCCGAGGCTTACTATCGCACCCACGATCACATCTTGTCGGAACGGCTCTCCGCGCTTGGCGCACCGACCTTCCGCGACAAGGTGGTTGCAGACGTCGGAGCGGGGGCAGGGTCTTTCCTGGATGCCGTCAAAGGCCTGGCGTTGCGCACGATCGGGATCGAGCCCGCGCCGCACTTTCGCACCGTCCTCGAGCAGCGGGGTCACGCGGCGTTTTCCTACGCAGCCGACGCGCTGCCGGAGTTTGCCGGGCGCGTGGACGTCGTGACCACGTTCGCGGTGATCGAGCACGTCGACGACGCCGCGGGGTTCGTGCGGGACCTCGCTGCGCTCACGAAGCCCGGCGGCCAGGTGATTATCGAGACCCCCAATGCGCGCGACTGGCTGGTCGATTTCCTGCCGGCGTATGCGGCGTTCTTCTATCGAGTCGTCCATCGGTGGTACTTCGACGAATCGTGCCTGAGTCGTCTGATGATTCGCTTCGGCATCGAGCCGCTGCGCACCGAGTATCGGCATCGCTACGACCTGTCGAATGCGCTGTGCTGGTTGCGCGATCAGCGCCCGACCGGCACTGCCCGGTTCACGGGCATGGCGGGTCTCGATGTCGCCTACCGCCACGAGCTCGAATCCTCCGGTCGCTCGGATCACTTCTACATCGTCGGCACGAAGCGCTAGCGCATGCAAAAAGTCGTGTCGAATCCAGGGTCGGAGAGCGATCGGTGCCTGATCGTTGCCGAGGTCGCGCAGGCCCACGACGGCAGCCTGGGAACGGCTCACGCCTACATCGACGCCGCCGCGCGTGCGGGCGCCGACGCGATCAAGTTCCAGGCCCACATCGCGGCCGAAGAGAGCACGCCCGACGAGCCCTGGCGCGTCAAGTTCAGCCCCCAGGACGCGACTCGCTACGCGTACTGGGAACGCATCCAGTTCACGCCGGAGCAATGGGCGGGTCTGAAGCGGCACGCCGACGATGCGGGAGTCAAGTTTCTGTGCTCGCCGTTCTCGCTGGCCGCGGTCGATCTGCTGCGCCGTGTCGGCGTGCACGCCTGGAAAGTCGCGTCCGGGGAGGTGAGCAACCTGCCGATGCTCGACGCGATGCTCCGAACCGGGTTGCCGGTCTTCCTGTCGAGCGGGATGAGCTCGTACGAAGAGCTCGATGCCGCGGTCGCGCGGGTGCAGGCCGCGGGTTCCGATCTGGTCGTGATGCAGTGCACGAGCGAGTATCCGTGTCCCCCCGAGAAGGTCGGCCTGAATCTCGTGACCGAGCTGCACGATCGCTACGGCTGCAAGACCGGTCTTTCCGATCATTCGGGCACGATCTTCGCGGGCCTTGCCGCGCGGATGCTCGGGATCTCGGTACTCGAGATCCACGTGACGTTCTCGCGCGCGATGTTCGGACCCGACGTCCCCGCGTCGATCACGTTCGAGGAGCTCCACGAGCTCGCGCGCGGGATGCGCTTCATCGAGACCGCGCTCGCGCATCCATTGAACAAGGACGAGATCGCGACCGAGAAGGCCGAGATGCGCCGGATGTTCGGCAAGAGCATCGTCGCCGCCGAGGATCTCGCCGCCGGCACGCTGCTCGCGGAGCAGCACCTCGCGCTGCGCAAGCCGGGAACCGGGTTGCCGCCGGGCGAGCTGCCGTCCGTGGTCGGGCGCACGCTGCGCCGTGCCGTGCAGCGGAACGAACGCCTGCAGCGCGAGGACGTCGAGTAGCGCATGGCCAGAACCAGGAAGAAGGTGTGCGTGCTGCTCGTCGACCGTGCGAATTACGGCCGGCTGAAGCCGGTCATGCACGCGATTCAGGATCACCAGGACCTGCAACTCCAGGTCGTCGTCGCCGGCACCATGCCGCTGGAGCGCTTCGGGCGGGCGATGGATATCGTTCGCAACGACGGCTTTCCGATCGACGGACAGGTGCTGATGGAGCTCGAGGGCTCGGTTCCGATCTCGATGGCGAAGTCCGTCGGCTTCGGCGTGATCGAATTCGCCAACGAGTTTCACCGCCTCGATTCGGACGTGGTGCTGATCATCGGCGATCGGTACGAGGCGCTCGCGGCGACGATCGCGGCGGCGTTCCTGAACAAGTGCATCGCGCACGTGCAGGGCGGTGAGGTCAGCGGCTCGATCGACGAAAGCACGCGCCACGCGATCAGCAAGTTCGCGCATTTTCATTTCCCGAGCACCCAACGCGCCGCCGCGTTCCTCGCCCGGATGGGCGAGCGGCCCGACACGATCCTCGCGGTCGGCTGTCCGAGCGGCGACATCGCGCTCGAGATCGGGCGCACGCCGCCATCGTTCGACTTCCTGCATTGCGTCGGCAGCGGCGCCAGGATCGACATCGCGCAGCCGTTCCTGCTCGTGGTGTTCCACCCGACGACCACCGAGTTCGGCGACGAGTCCCGGCAGATCGACGAGCTCCTGGCCGCGCTCGCCGCGATCGCCCAGCTCACCATCCTGCTGTGGCCGAACATCGACGCCGGCTCCGATCACATCAGCAAGCGCATCCGAATCTTCAGGGAGACGACCGCGCCGTCGTGGCTCCGGCTGCTCACGAACCTCACGCCCGAGCACTACCTGCACGTGCTCGCGCGCGCGTCATGCGCGGTCGGCAACTCGAGCAGCTTCGTGCGTGACGCGAGCTTCTTCGGCACGCCCGTGGTGCTGGTCGGCGATCGCCAGAACGGGCGGGAGTGCGGCGAGCACGTTCGCCAGGTACCAGCGCTGCGGACCGCGATCATGGAGGCGATCGCTCTTCAGCTCGAGCACGGACGCTACCCGCCCAGCACGCTCTATGGCGACGGCGACGTGGCCCGCCGAATCGCCGACGCCCTCGCGGAGCTCGACCCCTACGTCCAGAAGCGGCTCGCGTACGTGACCGATGTGCAACGCCGGTCATGATGCCGCGGAAGGTGCTGTTTCTCGGACCGGACGACCTCGTCGGCTTCGTGCGCGAGCAGCTCGGGAGCGATTACGTGGTCGCTCACGCGCTCGATGACGACACGGCCCGCACCGAGATAGCGGACGCGGCGTTCGTGCTCGACGCGTACATGCGGGTCCGCTTCGACCGCTCGATGATCGAGTCGGCCCGCGCTTTGCGCGCATTCGTCACGGCAACGACCGGCGCCGATCACGTGGATTCCGAAGGGCTGGGTCAGCGCGGCATCCCGCTGCTCACCCTGCGCGGGCAAACCGACCTGCTGCGCAACCTCACGCCTGCGGCCGAGCTGTCGTGGTTCCTGGTGATGGCGTGCGCGCGCGGTGCGCGTGCCGCGATCGGCGAGGTCCTCGACGGCACCTGGAATCGCAACAACCACCCGGGGCTGATGCTGCGAGGCCGCACCATCGGTATCGTCGGCTGCGGCCGAATCGGCACCTGGATGTCGCGCTACGCGCGCGCGTTCGGAATGAGCTGTCTCGGGTACGATCCGCTCCTGACCACGTTCCCGGAAGGAGTGCGCGGCGTTCCCTTGCCGGATTTGCTCGAACAATCCGACGTCGTATCGGTGCACGTGCCGCTTACCGACGCCACGCGTGGGCTGCTCGGCGCCGCGGAGCTCGCGCAGATGAAGCGCGGAGCGATCCTCGTGAATACGTCGCGCGGGGAAATCATCGACGAGTCGGCGATGCTGGGCGCTCTCGAAAACGGTCGTCTGCGCGGGGTCGGCCTCGACGTGCTCGTCGGCGAGCCGGACGTCGCCCGGCATCCCCTGGTCGAGTACGCCCGCACGCATCCCAACGTCGTCATCACGCCGCACATCGGCGGATTCAGCCCCGACGCGGTGCGCGAGGTTCTCGTGTTTTGCTGCCAGCGAATACGGGAGCTCGACCGGGCATGAGCATGGAGGCGGTCCTGGCCGAGCGCCTGGTGGCCCTCGGCACCTGCGCGGCGTTCGGCATCACCGGCAGCGGCCCGTCCTGGAAGCTGATCACCGCGCTCGAAACGCTCGACGTCGGTTATCTTCCGGCCGGCCACGAAGCCGCCGCCGCGATCATGGCCGGCGGAGCCTGGCGGGCGACGGGACGACCGGCGGTATCTGTCGGGATCAAAGGTCCCGGTCTCGCCAACATGCTTGCCGGGATCGCTTTCAACAACTTCGAGAACCTGCCGGTGATCTCGGCGTGCGAGGCATATGGCCGCAGCTCTCCACCAGAGCGCATGCACAAGCGCATGAATCAGTCCGCGCTGCTCACGAGCGTCTGCAAAGGGTCCATCGGGATCGCCGAGGCCCCCGAGCGGCTATCGGCGCTCGTGGACCTCGCCAATCAAGAGGTGCCCGGACCGGTGCACGTGGACTTGTGCGCGGACCCGGTCGACTCGGTGCCATGGCGCCTCGTGCCGCCGCCGCCGGAGGACGGGGCTGCGCGAAGCGCCGCGCTGAGGCTTCTCGACTCGGCCCGACGGCCCATCGTCGTCGTCGGCAGTCTCGCCCTGCGGCGCGACTGGAGCCGCACGCTGGGATCGTTGCCGGTTCCTGTCTTCACGACTGCCGCGGCGAAGGGAGCCGTCGACGAGAGCGCGCCAAGCTCGCTCGGCGTGTTCACAGGCGACGGCAAGGCGTCCACCCCCGAAGCGGAGGCGTTCGCTGACTGCGACCTCGTGGTCGGGCTCGGCCTGCGCAATCTCGAGGTGCTCTCACCGCGACCGTTTCGAGCGCCGCTGCTCTCGCTCGACGAAGTGGGGCCCGAGCATTCCCGCGGGTTCGAGCCGCGCCTCACCTACCAGACTTGCGACGCGGCGGCGTACGGCGAGGTGCTGGCGCTCTTGTCCGGCAGGCCCTGGGGCGCGGACCTCGCGGGCGCCACCAGGCAGCGTTTGACGGCGGCATTGGCGCCGTCGAATGCGTGGCTGCCTCCGGCCTGTTTCACCGCGCTGAACGCGCTCGGAGGCGCATATTCGCTGGCCGTGGATACCGGCAACTTCTGCACCATCGCCGAGCATTGCTGGCTCGCCTCACCCGCCCGGAGGTTCCTCGGCAGCAGCAACGGCCGCTTCATGGGCGGCAGTATTCCCACGGCAATCGGAGCGGCCGTCGCCGATCGGCAAACAGCAGTATTCTGTGTCTTCGGCGACGGCGGGATTCGAATGTATCTCGGAGAGATCGCGCTCGCGATCCGTCACCGCTTGCCGATCTGCTTCGTGCTGATGTCCGACGGCCGTTTCGGGAGTGTCGCCGGGGCATCGCGAGGTCCGGGCCTGAGCACTGCGGCAGTCTCGACCCCGCGAACGTCGTGGCTCGATGCCGTCGCGGGGCTCGGTTGCGAGGTGGTCGCGCCGGACCACCCGGCCGCGTTCGAGGCCGCCGTCGGATCGTGGCGGCGGACTGAGCCCTTTTACGTCGAGTGCAGCTTCGATCCCGAGCGCTACGCCACGATCGCGGACGTGCTGCGTTGACCGGCGAACATCTCGTGCCTCCCACCAGAGCCAAACACCTGCTGATCCTCGGGGCCGGCTCCGTCGGCAAGCGGCACCTGCGCAATTTCGCCAGCCTCGGAGCGGACGTCTCCGCGATGGATCCGCGCATGGATCGGCTGGAGGAGGCGCGCACCGAGATTGCTCTGCGCTCGACGTTTCAAAGTCTTGACGCGGCGCTTGCGCAACCGCGTGCTTTCGATGGCGCCGTCGTCTGCTCCCCGCCGAGCGCTCACGCGAGCCAATCCATCGCCTGCCTCCTCGCCGGCCTGCCGCTGCTCATCGAGAAGCCATTGAGCCCGACTCTGTCGTCGGCAAGGGAGGTTGCCGCGGCGGCGAAGGCCGCTCAGGTGCCGGTTATCCTCGGCTATACCTACCGTTGGTGGCCGCCGCTCGCGGATCTCGGTCGCGCGCTGCGCGCCGGCGACATCGGCCGGCCGATGTCCGCGCGTTGCGTGATGAGTGCGCACCTCGCGGACTGGCATCCGTGGGAACGCTACCAGGACTTCTTCATGGCGAGCGCATCGCTCGGCGGCGGGGCGCTGCTCGACGAGAGCCATTTTCTCGATCTGATGCTCTGGTTCTTCGGGACGCCGAGTCATGTCTATGCGCGCGTGGAGAAGCTCAGCGACCTGCAAATCGACACCGACGACAACGTCGACGCGCTGCTCGAATACGACAGCGGGTTGCGCGTCGGTATTCATCTCGATCTGTTCGGGCGGCCGCACGAGAAGAGCATTCGCGTCGGGGGCGAGCGTGGCAGCGCCGAGTGGACGTTCGATCCGAACGAGCTGCGGATAGGCACGACCCCGGAGCCGGTCTGGCGGACGCAGACCTATTCGAACCAGCGGAACGACATGTTCATTGCCGTCGCGCGAGAGTTCCTCGAGGCTCTCGACGGCAGCGCCGTCCGCACCTGCACCGTCGAGGACGGCGTGAAGGTGCTGGAGGTGATCGAAGCGATGCGCTCGAGCTCGCAGACCGGCCGGCGCGTGGCGCTCGCACAGGGGCCCGCGTGATTCGCTCGTCTGCGGTCCTCGCGATGGTGCTCGCCCGCAGCGGCAGCCGCGGGATTGCCGATAAGAACATGCGCGTCGTCTCTGGCCGGACCTTGATCGCGCGCGCGGCGGAGACGGTGGGCCGCTGCACGACCGTGGATGCCAGGATGATCTCCACGGATTCGGCAAGATACCTCGAGGAAGGCGTACGCCATGGATTGGACGGCTGGTTCGTCAGGCCGGACGAATTGGCCTCCGACAGCGCGACCGCGGTCGATACGGCGATACACGCGCTGCTCGAAGCGGAGCGGCACTACGACCGAACCTTCGACATCGCGCTCATCATCGAGCCGACGTCGCCGTTGCGCCGCCCGGAAGACATCGATGCCTGTGTCCGACTCGTCGCCGAGGATGGCGTCGATTCGGTCGTCGCGGTGAGTCCGGTCGACGCGAAGTTTCATCCGAAGAAGCTGCTGCGCATCGAGGAAGGACATCTCCGTCATTACGACGCTGGTGGCGATCAGATCACGGCGCGTCAGCAGCTCGAATCGGGGCTGTACTACCGCAACGGAATTTGTTACGCGATCCGGCGTCGTGCTCTCGTCGAGGACAAGCGCATTTTCACCGACCGGACACGGCCGTTCGTCGTTGATCGGCCGGTCGTCAACATCGACGAGCCGTTCGAGCTCGAGCTCGCCGAGTTCCTGCTGCGACGCGCGGACCCTGTCGAGCCGAAGTGATCGATGGGCAACGAGCTACTCACGCGGCAGATCGGTTGCCCGAGCTGCGGCACATTTTCTGACTTCACCGTTCGCCACCTGGCGCCGAACAGCTATCAGCAGGACGTGCCGCTCACGGTCGTCAGCTGCAACCGCTGCGGGCTCGTCTTCTTGAACCCGCAGTACACCGACGCAGCCTACCTGGATTTTTACTCGCACAGCTACTATCAGGACGTTCCTGCCGGTGCGCTCGAGAAGAACAGGGCCGAGCTCGGCAACGCGTACTTGCGGCATTACCAGGACGCGTTCTCGGCATTCGCGCGAGCGCTGACGGCTTCCGACCGGGTTCTGGACGTCGGCTCCGGGCACGGCACCTGGTTGAAGCTGCTATTTCGATTCGCCGATACGCTGGATCCCCGGAATGTCACGGCCCTCGAGCCATCGACCGGGGCCTGCGCGACGTTGCGGCGCCGGTTTCCGGCGATCGAGGTCGTCCAGGACGTACTGCCCTCGGCGAAGCTGCCGAAAGGCCGATTCGATGCCGTCATCTGCGGCGCGCTGATCGAGCACTTGACGGATCCTCTCGAAGGGCTTGTCGAGATGAACGGCCTGCTGGCGGAGCGCGGCCGCCTGTTTCTCGTGACGCCATCGGCCGAGCCGCGCAGCTTCAGGTACGGGATGAATCGATTCTTCAAGTTCGTGCACACGACTTATTTCACGACGGCAACGCTCGATAGCGTCTTGCGCAAGGCCGGATTCGAAATCGTGCAGTGTCGCGTCGATCCGGGGAACGATTTCGGCATTCTGTGGTGCCCGACGATCCTTCTGACCGCGCGCAAAGCGCGGCCCGTGCAAGCGACGGTGAGGTCGCCGACCGATGCAGACGCGGCGAACGCCGCGGCCACGGCCGAGCTCTTCGCGGGCCATGTCGACACTCGCGTCGAGTCGTCCCGATGGCGCGCGCTCCGTTTGCAGCTCGCCAGGGCCCGCTATCGAATCACGATGCCTCGCTTGTAGAGTCAGTCCGAGGGGTTGCGCAACGCGGCGGCCCCGGGTCGCGGCGGCATGGAAGTTCCCGTCTCAAGGCCGCGGGGCGAGATACGCCCAGCGCTGATCCCTCTCGGAGAGGCGGGGCGCCTCGCAGGGCCACGGGATCGCAAGCAGCGGGTCGTCCCACCTCACGCCCCACTCGAGATTCGGCGCGTACTCGTCGGAGGTCATGTACAGGATTTGCGCTTGCGCGCTGACGACGCAGAACCCGTGCGCATAGCCCGCCGGAATGAAGACCGATCGGCGGTTTTCGCTCGACAGCACGACGCTGACCCACTGGCCATAGGTCGGCGAGTCCAGGGATACGTCGGCGGCGACGTCGAACACTTCCCCTTCGAGCACGCGCACCAGTTTCGCCTGGGCCCTGGGTGCGCGCTGCAGGTGCAAACCTCTGAGCGTTCCCTGCACCGACCGCGATTGGTTGTCCTGCACGAACTCGACGTCGATGCCGGCGGCGGCGAACTCCGACTTCCGGTAGGTTTCCATGAAGAACCCCCGGTGATCTTCGAAGACCGTGGGCTCGATGATGGTGACGCCCGGCAGAGTGGTGGGCTTGAATGTGAACGGCATAGAGGGCCGGGTGACTAATGAGCCTCGTCGGCGATCAGGCGGAGCAGATATTGCCCGTAGGCGCTTCCCTTCATCGACCGGCCGAGCCTTTCGAGATCGCTCGCGCTGATGTAGCGCATCCGGTACGCAATCTCCTCGGGACACCCAATCATCTGCCCCTGCCGTTCCTCCACGGCCTGCACGAAACTCGACGCCTGGATCAACGACTCGTGCGTCCCGGTATCGAGCCACGCCACGCCGCGCGGGAGGCGATCGACGTGCAACTGGCCTCGCTGGAGATACGCCTGGTTGACGTCCGTGATCTCGAGCTCGCCGCGCGCCGAGGGCCGTAATCCGGCGGCGATGTCGACAACCTGGTTGTCGTAGAAATACAGGCCGGTGACCGCATACGGCGAGGCCGGCTGTTGTGGCTTCTCTTCGAGCGCGATCGCTCGTCCGTCGTCGTCGAACGTGACCACTCCGTATCGCTCTGGATCGCGCACCTTGTAGCCGAAGACCGTCGCACCGGTCTCACGCGCCACCGCGTGGTGGAGATTGTCCGAGAAATGCGCGCCGTAGAAGATGTTGTCCCCGAGCGCGAGCGCGCTGCGGTCGCGCCCGATGAAGTCGCGCCCGATGATGAACGCCTGCGCCAGTCCCTCCGGCGCCGGCTGCACCGCATACGCGATGCGCAGGCCCAGATCCGACCCGTCACCGAGCAGCCGCTTGAACCCATCCTGTTCGTGCGGGGTGGTAATCACGAGGATGTCCTGGATGCCCGCCAGCATCAGGGTCGACAGCGGGTAATAGAGCAGCGGCTTGTTGTAGATCGGGACGAGCTGCTTGCTCACCGCCCGGGTGATGGGGTGCAGCCTCGATCCGGAGCCCCCTGCGAGAATGATGCCCTTGATCATCCGCGACCCGCCTGCCCTTGAGAGACCGCGCGCGCGTGATGAGCCAGGTGCCGGCTCAGCGCATCCTGCCATGTCGGCATGCTGATGCCGGCCGCCGCCAGCTTCGCGTTCGACAGCGCGCTGTACCTCGGACGCTTTGCCCGGAGCTGTACCGACTCGAGAGTGATAGGCCTCATGCGCAGTGGCAACCCGAGAAGGCGGGCCGCTTCCGCGGCGACCTCGGCCCAGGTGGTCGGACCCGAGTTGACGCAGTGATAGAGCCCGGCTGCAGCCCGCTCCTGCACCAGACGCCGCGTGGCCAGGGCGATGTCGGCCGTGTACCCCGGAGTGATCGTTCGATCCACGAAAACCGGCGCAGTGTCACCGCTCTCAATCTTCGTCAGGATGCCTCTCAGGCTGCCGCCGCGGCTGCCGCCCGGGCCGGGCTCGCCGAACAGGCTCTCGACTCGAAGCACATACGCGCCCGGGTGTTCCAGGGCAAACCACTCGCCGAGCAGCTTCGACGCCGCATACGCGCCGCCCGGGTTCGGCTGATCGTCTTCGACGTAGAGGCGGGTCTGGTTGCCGTCAAAGACGAAGTCCGTGCTGTAGTGCACCAGACCCGAGCCCGATTCCCGCGTCGCGCGCGCCAGCGTGCGCACGGCAAACGCGTTCAGCGCGAGCGCCGCCTGAGCATCGGCTTCCGCGCCGTCCACATCGTTGTAAGCGGCGCAGTTGACCACGACGTCCGCACCCGCCTCACCTACAGCGCGTTGCACGCGATCCGCTTGGGTGAGGTCGAGTGCGCGCCGGTCGAGCGCCACGGCCGTCGCACCGGCGGCTTCGAACTCGCGAATGATTGCGGCGGCGAGGAGCCCGCCTGCGCCGGTCACCAGGACGCGCATCAGCGGCCGAGGGCCTCCGCGATTTCCTCGACGACGGCGGCCTGCTGCGCTTCGGTGAGCTCCGGGTAAATGGGCAGGGCCAGGCTGCTCGCGGCAGCGGTCTCGGCGTGCGGGAATGCGCCCTTGGCGTAGCCGAGATCGGCGAAACATTCCTGGAGATGAAACGGCACCGGATAGTACACCTCGGTCCCGATTCCCCGCCCCGCAAGCTCGCGGCGAATACGGTCGCGATCGGGGATCCGGACGACGTACTGGTTGTAGATGTGATGGTAGCCGGCAGGCTCGGTCGGCAGCGCCACCAGGCCGGCGTCCTCCATGTCGGCGAAGAGCGCGGTATAGCGCGCAGCATTGGCGCGGCGCCCGTTCGTCCACTCCGGCAGGTGCGGCAGCTTCACGCGGAGCACTGCCGCCTGTAGAGCGTCGAGCCTGAAGTTCCCGCCGATGCGCTTGTGGAAGTACTTCGGCTCGGCGCCATGATTCCTGAGCAGCGTCACTTCGTGGGCCAGGGTCGCATCGGTGCAGGTCACCAGCCCGCCATCGCCGAATGCGCCGAGGTTCTTGCTCGGAAAAAACGAAAAGCAGCCCAGGGCACCCATCGTCCCGGCCTGTCGCTCCTTGTAACGTGCGCCGATCGCCTGCGCGGCGTCCTCGATGATCGGCACGCCCGCCGGGACGGTCACGGCCAGCAGCGCATCCATGTCTGCGCAAAGACCGTACAAATGAACGGCGACCACCGCCCGCGTGCGCGGCGTGAGCGCCGATCGCACGGCCTCGGGGTCGATATTGTAGGTGTCGGGAAGAATGTCGACCAGCACCGGGGTCGCGCCGAGCCGTGAAACGCATCCTGCGGTGGCAAAAAACGAGTAGGTGGTCGTGACCACCTCGTCGCCAGGTCCGATCCCGAGCGCCATCATCGCCGCCAGCAGCGCATCGGTTCCCGACGAAATGGTGATGGCATGAGGCGCTCCGATCGCCCGCGCCAGCTCCGCTTCGAGCGCCTCGACTTCCGGACCAAGAATGAACCGCTGGCTGTCGCACACACGCTCGATCGCGGCCAGCAACTCGGCGCGGAGCGGCTGATACTGCGCCTGCAGATCGAGCAGCGGCACGGGAGATCGCGACTGGGTCGTCATCGCACCACGATTTCGGGGATGCCCCACAGCGGCAGATCGTGACGCCGGTCCTCACCCTTGCCGTCAGGCCCCGTCCCGGTCGCGAACACGAGCTCCACGTCGCGGCCTTCGAACTTCGCCAGCGAGACCCGGATCGGGAACCATTTGCGGTCGCCTTCGCGGGCCCATGGCTGCAGGTACTGTTCGAACAGCGGCGTGAGCGTTCCGCCGTCGTTGATGAAACTCATGAACTTCACGCCGTCGCCTTCATTCTTCCATGCCTCGACCTGCATGCCGATCGACACCCACAGCCAGGCGCGCCTGGGGACGGTGAGCCGCCAGGTCAATCGGCTGGACAGGACCGGCGCCACGGCTATCGCGCGATGCGCCTCCCCTGCAAGCGTGTGATCCTCGATGAAGAACGTCCCGGCCTCGGGGATCTTCTGTGCATCGTTGAATCGCTCGATCAGATCGATCCGCTCTCGCGGTCCGCGGCATGCGGCCGCAGAGACACTCCACACCAGCAGCACCGCCACGCCGGACCACAGACTGAAGCGGGCCCTCAGGCCAAGTCGGATCAGCGGCGGCGCTCCTTCACGGCCGCGCGGGTCTCGCGATCGGTCTCCCGCCGCTTGATCGTCTCGCGCTTGTCGTGCGCTTTCTTGCCCTTGGCCAACGAGATCGCCACCTTGACATGGCCGTTCTGGAAATACATCCGCGTCGGCACCAGGGTCATGCCCCTCTCGACGGTCTTACCAATCAGCTTGCGAATCTCTGCCCGGTGAAGCAACAGCTTGCGCCTGCGGGTCGGCTCGTGATCCGCGTAGCCGCGATGGCTGTACGGATTGATGTGAACGTTATAGATCCACACCTCACCGGCTTCCACGCGCGCGAAACTATCCCGCAGGTTGACGTTGCCTTCCCGGATCGACTTGACCTCGGTCCCGAGCAGCGCGACGCCCGCCTCGAAGGTCTCGAGGATATGGTAGTCGTGAAACGCCTTGCGGTTCTCGGCAACGTTCTTCTGCGCTTCCTCGCGTGCCGTCTTAGCCATGGGCCCCGGCTTCCGATCGGGTGGGTTCCCCTTTGAGGCGCGAACGCTCTTGCGCCAACCTCGCCGCCAGCCTGACCGCTTCGATCAGGCTCGACGGATCCGCGACGCCCCGCCGCGCGATGTCGAATGCCGTTCCATGATCCACGGATGTGCGCACGATTGGCAGCCCGAGCGTCACGTTCACCGCGCGGCCGAACGCCGCCAACTTCACCGGGATCAATCCTTGATCGTGGTAGCACGCCACGACGGCATCGAACTCCCGTTTCATCGCCCGAAGGAAGATGGTGTCGGCTGGAAACGGGCCGTGCACGTCGACGTCGCGCGCCCGGCAAGCCTCGATGGCAGGCCGGATCACCTCGTCGTCTTCGGTGCCAATCACGCCATGTTCGCCGGCATGAGGATTCAGGCCGGCCACCGCCAGCCTGGGACGTGGCCATCCGAACTCGGGCAGCTGCTCCGCCGCGAGCATCACGATCGATTCCAGCCGCTCGCGCGTGAGCGCTCGCGGCACGTCGGCCAGCGGGATGTGAACCGTCGCGAGGATGACCCGCAGCTCCTCGGCGTAGAACATCATCGCAAACCGTGACGCACCCGTGAGGCTCGCCAGCAGCTCCGTGTGGCCGCGCCAGGGCAGGCCGGCAGCGGCAAACGCCTCCTTGTTGATCGGCGCTGTCGCGATCGCGTCGATGCGGCCGGACATGGCATCGCCGACGGCCCGCACGATCGCATCGTACGCACACTGGCCGGCGTCCGCCGAAACCCGTCCCGCAGCGAACCGTTCGAGGTCCGACTGCGACGTCGGCCCGTAGAGGATCGGCTCACAGACCGCCCGAACGTCGGGATGCGAGGCAGCCTTCAGCGAGATCTCCGGGCCGATGCCAGCGGGATCGCCCACGGTGATGACGACACGGGGCTTAGTCATTGCCCTTCACTTGCACTTCCCGCATCCTCCGGATCCACACTTCCCGCTCCGGCATCCACCCCCCGGCCCCGTCGGATTACTGCACGATCCGCAGCCTCCTTCGTCGCCGCACCCGCCGTGCACAACGCCTTTGGCGTTGGGAAGCTCGTAGCGCAAGCAGCACTTCAGCCGACCGCACATGCCCGACAGCCTCGACGGGTTGAGGCTCAGGTTCTGCTGCTTGGCCATCTTGATCGAGACCGGCTCGAACGACTGGAGCCAGGTCGTGCAGCACAGGGGACGGCCGCACGAGCCGTAGCCCCCGAGCATCCGGGCCTCGTCTCTCACGCCGATCTGGCGCATCTCGATGCGGGTCCGGAAATGCGCGGCGAGATCACGCACCAGCTCCCGGAAATCCACCCGCCCTTCGGCGGTGTAGTAGAAGATCAGGCGCGAGCCGTCGAACAGCTGCTCGACGCGCGTCAGCTTCATCTCCAGCCCGCGCTCACGGATCTTCAGCAGGCAGATCCGATGCGCTTCCTTCTCCCGCTGCTCGTGCTTGAGCCGCGCGACGACGTCGTCGCGGGTCGCGCGCCGGACGAGACGTGCCGGCGAGTCTTCGGGCGGGGTGCGGCGCACCGCGACCGCCGGAATGCCGCGGGTGACGGTGGCCATCGCCGTGCCGTCGCTGGTCTCGACGATCACCTGCTCGCCGTGTGCCGGCGCTGCTGAAGATGGCTGCGAGCCCGTGCCGTCGAGATCGAACTCCGGCAGGAGAAAGCTGTAGGTCCGGCCCGCGGGCGTGAACTTCGCGCTGACGAATGGACGGGACGGACCGGAGCTCATTCTGGCTAGTCGCTAAGCCTAATCGTTCGCCAAGAGCTTTTACAGGAGGGGCAAGAGATCAGGAGGCCTTTTCTTCAATTTCTTAAGGAAAACCTCCTGAGCTCTTGGCCCTCCTGTTAGAAGTTGAGAGCTCCAAGATCTCACACCTGGAACGCCAGCCAATCCGCGACGATCTTCGGGCTTGCATTGCGATCGAGCGCGTCCAGCGCCTTTTCGACCGCAGTGAAGGCACGCACCGCGCGATCGCCTTCGAACGCGGGCAGCAGGCGCTGCAGCGCGGGCTTCAGGTCGCCGTTCGCAAGCGCCCGGTCCTCGACATGGGCCTGCAGTACGCCGAGATCGCGCAATACCGACGACACCAGCCGCAGGCGGCGCCCGAGCTCGTCGCGATCGACCTTGTCCCGCCCGAGCGCGCGTGCCGCAGCGAGACGCTGCATGGGGTTCGACGCGTGCGCCACCGTGCCCAGCATCGACACCGCGGCCTCTCGCGCCTCGACGTAGGCCTCGGTGTCCCCCTCGAGCGCGTGCGCGAGACTCCCCTCGGCCAGGGCCGCGGCGGCGTGCGCGTCCTTCTCAGCGAAGCCATGATCTCGCATCAGCACCTGCGCAGTGTCGGCAGGGCCCAGCGGCCCGAACCGGACTCGCTGACAACGCGACCTGACGGTCGGCAGCAGCAGATCGGGCCGCGACGTCACCAGCACGAACGTCGAGGCTGCAGGCGGCTCTTCGAGCGTCTTCAGCAGCGCGTTCTGCGCCGACGCCTCCATCGCGTCCGCGTCGTCCACGATCACCACCCGTCGTCGTCCCTCGAACGGCCTGTAGGCGCTCCGCTCGATTGCCGCGCGTGCCTGATCCACCTTGATCGATCCGGTGTCGCCGGGCTCGATCATCAGCACATCGGCATGCACGCCTCGGGCGATTCGGCGGCAGACGGTGCAGTGGCCGCACGCGTCGGGTGGCGACTCCTGATCGCCGGCGGCGGGGCTCAGGCAGTTGAACAGCTGCGCGAGCGAAATCGCGGCGAGCCGCTTTCCGACGCCGTCGGGTCCGGCAAAGATGAGGCTTGGAGGCAGAGAGCCGCGGACGGCCGCGCGCGCCGTCAGATCGAGTACATGGCGATGCCCGGCAAGATCACGGAATGGCATGGTCGGGTTCGAGGCATCGTATCACCGGCCACCGGATTTTTTCCGTCGCTCCTCCTCCTTCTTCTGTTCCTGCTTCCGCCGCTCCTCTTCCTTCTTGCGGTCTTCTTCGCTCTTGTCGCCGCCACCGCCCCCGAAGACACGCGACCAGAATCCTCGTTTCTTCGGGGCCGCGGGCTCTTCTCCCGGCGGCGCCGCGGCCGTGGCCGGAGACGGCTGCGCCGCCGGCGCGCTGCCCGGGCGTTCGGGTGCTGACGGGACCGGAAGCCCGGTCGCTCCGACCGGCATCGGCGGGGGGCCGGAATCCTTGCCGAAGACCCCTGCTATCGCATCCATAAAGGAGCGCGACTCGTGGAGCGGACAGACGGTGGTCGGCTGCGTCCCCTTGACGAAATACTCGGTGTAAATCATCGAGCGGGTTTCCACCATGCCGTCGCGGTTGATCACTTCGACATGATCGCAGCCGCCGTTCGGCAGCTTGCCCGAGATCCGGCAGACGTTGGCGGAGGTCACCGCCGCAGGTCTCGCGAGCCACTCGGGCTTGTCGTTCTTGGTCGCAACTTTCATGAAGCTGCCCCACAACGGCACCGCGATCTCCCCCGCGTAGCCGTTGCGGATGATCGTCTTCGGCTGGTCGAAGCCGATCCACACACCGGTCACCAGATTGGGCGTGAAGCCGACGAACCAGGCGTCGTTGTAGTCGTTGGTCGTCCCGGTCTTGCCCGCCGCCGGCAACATGAAGCCGTTCTGCCGGGCGCGGTACGCGGTGCCGGCATTGATCACATCCTGCAGCATGCTCGCCATCAGGAATGCGGTCGCCTCGCTCACGGCACGATCAGCCTTCGCCGGATCGTCGAACAATACTTTGCCGTCGCTGTCTTCCACGCGCCGGATCAGGACCGGCCGCCGCACGATCCCGCCATTCGCGAAGGCGCCGTAGGCGGCGGTCAACGAGCTCAATGTCACCTCGCCGGCGCCGAGTGCCAGTGACGGCACACTCGGCGGCGTCCCGACATTGAGTTTCTTCGCGTAATCGACGGCCGTGCGGATGCCCACCGTGTTCAGCAGCTGCACCGCCGCACGATTGCTCGACGTCCGCAGCGCCGTGCGCAGGGTCATCGAGTCGGCTTCACTGTGCTCGTCCTCGGGCACCCACTCACCCTGCGCCGTCAGGATCGGGTCGTTGAGCCCGCTGATGACCGAGGCCGGCGACTGACCCGACTCGATCGCGGCCGCGAACACGAACGGCTTGAACGCCGAGCCCGCCTGACGCTTCGCCTGGATCGCGCGATTGAAACGGCTCTCGTTGAAATCGCGGCCGCCGACCAGCGCCCGAACGTAGCCGGTCTTGGGATCGAGTGCGACCAGCGCGCCCTGGAGGTAGTCGGGGGCCTCGCCTTCCTTGACCCTGGCCACCTTGGCACGCGGCGGGTGCGGGAAGCTCTTGCGGCTCTCGATCTCCTGCAGGTTCTTCTCGACGAGCGTTTCGGCCGCGGCCTGCAGATCCATGTCGATCGTCGTGTAGACCTTCAGGCCTCCCTGCGACACCCGCGGCCACCCGAATTTTTCGACCAGCTCCCGGCGAACGGTCTCCTTGAAGTACAGACCGGAGCTCTCGTTGACTTCGAGCCCGTTGACCAGCTTCACCGGCGCCGTCCGCGCCTGCTCGGCCGTCTTCGCATCGATCACGCCTGACGAGACCATCGTCTGCAGCACGACGGCCCGCCGTGCCAGGGCTCGATCGAGATTTCCGCTGGGCGCGTACGCAGACGGTGATTGAATCAAGCCGGCGAGCAACGCGCCTTCGTCGAGCGTCAGATCGGACGCGCTCTTCCCCAGATATCCCCGGGCGGCCGCCTCGACGCCATAAAAGCCGTCCCCCAAATACACCTTGTTCAGGTACATCTCGAGGATGTCGTTCTTCTGATACTCACCCTCGATATAGCTCGCGAGAATGATTTCCTTGAGCTTCCGGCGATAGGTTTTGTCCCGGCTGAGAAAGCTCTGCCGCGCGAGCTGCTGGGTAATCGTGCTGCCACCCTCGGCCCGGCGGCCCGCCTCGAGGTTCCGCAGTACGGCGCCGGCGACCCGGATGGCATCCACGCCGCTGTGCTCGTAGAACCGCTGGTCCTCGACCGAGATCACCGCCTTAATCAGGTTTGGCGACATCTTCGCCAGTGGCAGCTCGATCCTCTGCTCCTTGAAGATCGTGAAGGCGTGCCTGTCGTGCGCGTCGAACAGTGTCGTGGCCTGGGCCATGTCGCCCAGACCACTGATGGCATCGCGCCTGGGCAGGCCGGCCGTGATATCGAAACTGAACCATGCCGCGGCACCGGCAGTAAAAAATGATACGACCGCAAGCGCGGCGATCAAAGACGTCAGCAGGACCGGTCGGCCGGCCAGGACTTTCCGGTGTCCCCGCAGAAAGGCTGGAAGCTGCACGCGCGGGATGACGCAAGATACGCGCCGCCAGAGGGTCATGAGAGAATTACCGCTTTCTTCGGACTAGTTTACGCATGACGAGACGAATCCTGTCGCTGCCGGTGGTCATCGTGGTGGCCTCCGTGGCCCCGCCAGGACCCAGGAGACCATAGTAGGTCATGATCCGATCGCTTGGGTTCCTGCTCGCCTGCACAGTCGCCTTCGCCGCCCCACCCGTCATTCGCCACGCTCAGCCGTCCGCGCCGGTCGACGAACCACGCCTGATCAACCAGTCGGCCGACCCGTTGCTCGCCCCGTTTCGGTTCCGATCGATCGGACCGGCCAGCATGGGCGGCCGAGTCGACGACATCGCGGTCTCCGAAACGGATCCCAACATTATCTATGTCGGCTACGCGGCCGGCGGTGTGTTCAAGTCGGAGAACAACGGCACCACCTGGCAGCCGGTGTTCGAGGAGTACGCAACCGCGTCGATTGGTGACATCGCGATTCATCCCACGAACCCGGACATCGCCTACGTGGGCACTGGTGAAGCGAACAATCGGCAGACGTCATCGTTCGGAGACGGCATCTACAAGACGACCGATGGCGGCCGGACATTCCAGAACGCGGGCCTGCGCGAGACGCAGACGATCGCGCGGATCGTGATCGATCCACGTAATCCCGAGACCGTCTACGTGGCGGTGCCCGGGCATCTCTTCGGGCCGAACAAGGAGCGTGGCGTCTACAAGACGACGGACGGGGGGAAGAGCTGGACCAACGTCAAGTTCATCGACGAGCACACCGGGTTCACCGACATCGCGATCGATCCGTCGAATAGCAGCATCCTCTACGCGGCGAGCTATCAGCGGCGCAGGATGGGCTGCTGCTTCAACGGCGGTGGCCCCGGCAGCGCGCTGTGGAAGACGACCGACGGGGGTCGGTCGTGGACGAAGCTGACCAGCGGACTGCCGCCCGGCACATGGGGACGAATCGCGCTCGACGTGTCGCGCTCGAATCCCAACGTCGTCTACGCACAGATCGAGGCTGGCAACGTCGGCCAGCCGATGACGACCGGCGCCACCGACCTCGGCGCCGCCACCGAGAGCACGCCTGCTGGCGCCGCGGCGGTTCCCGGCGCACCACCGTCAACAGCGCAGTCGGGCGCCGTGGCCGGTGCGACGGCGACGCCCCAGCCCCAGGCCGGCCCGCCGGGCGGCGGTGGTCGCGGCGCCTACAACTGGTGCAACAACGCCGGCCCTGACCGCGGCTTTGGCCGCGGCGCGCAATCCGGGTCTCCGCGAACGGCCCCGCCGCTGGATCCTGTCCGCGGAGGCATCTTCCGGTCCGACAACAAGGGCGCAAGCTGGACCCACATCAGCAACTGCAACGCGAGACCGATGTACTTCAGCCAGCTGCGGATCGATCCGGGCAGTGACAGGAACATCTACGTCGCAGGGCTCCCGGTGGCGAAGTCGCTGGACGGCGGCCGTACGTTCGCCACCCTCGACGAGGCGGGCGGACACAGTTCACCGGGGCACGTCGATCAGCACGCGATCTGGATCGATCCGAAGAATCCGAGACACCTCCTGATCGGCAACGATGGCGGACTCAACGTGAGCTGGGATCAGGGGCGGACGTGGGACTTCATCAACACGATGGCGACCGCCACGGCCTACTGGGTCAGCGCCGACATGCGCCGTCCGTATTTCGTTTACGCGGGCCTGCAGGACAACGGCAGCTGGGGCGGCCCCAGCGCGACGCGCAGCGCCAACGGCATCCTCAACTCGGACTGGTTCGGCGTCGGCGGCGGCGACGGATTCCAGACCGCCGTCGATCCCACCGACTACAACATCGTCTACACGGAGTCGCAGGACGGAAACACGAACCGGTACGATCTTCGGAACGGACGCGTGCAGAGCATCCGGCCGCGCGCGGCGGCATTCGGTCGCGGTGGACGCGGCGGCACGGGCCCGCTTCCGGGCGGCGGACGCGGCACCGCAGGCAATGTCCTGAACGCAATTCCCGCAGACCAGTACCGTTTCAACTGGAACACGCCGTTCCAGCTCTCCCCGCACAACCCGAGCATCGTCTGGCTCGGTGGAAACCGGCTGTTCAAGTCCTACAACCGCGGCGACAGCTGGACGGCGAGCGAAGACCTCACCAAGCAGATCGATCGCAACGTCGTCTCGATCATCGGTGTACAGGGAAACCGCACCATGCTGTCGAAGAACGACGGGGTCGTCGCCTACAGCACGATCGTCTCGCTGTCGGAGTCTCCGGTCATTCCCGGCGTGGTGTGGGTCGGCACCGACGACGGCAACGTGCAGGTGAGCAGGGACGGCGGAGTGAGCTTCACCGAGGTCGGCAGGAACGTGCCGGCCCTGCCGCCCAATCATCTGTATTGGATTTCCCGAATCGAGGCGTCGCACTTCGACGCGGGCACTGCCTACATTTCGGTTGACGGGCATCGTTCCGACGACCTGAAGCCGTACCTGTTCGTCACTCGCGACTACGGTCAGACCTGGGAATCCCTGATCGGCAATCTGCCGGAGAACGGTTTCATCCAGGTCGTCCGCGAGGATCCGCGCAATCGCGATCTCTTGTACGTCGGTACCGAATTCGGGGTGTTTGCGTCGACGGACGGCGGCAAGACCTGGAATCGCTTCATGAACAACCTGCCGACGGTGCGCGTGGACGACATCCTCGTGCATCCGCGCGAGAACGACCTGATCGTCGCGACTCACGGCCGCGGCCTCTGGATCGCGGACGACATCACCGCGCTGCAACAGGCGACGGCCGACGCGCGTGCGCAGGAGGTCGTGCTGTTCGACCTCCGGCCCACGGTGTTGTGGCTGACCGATCGGCAGCGCGGCCAGTACACGGGCGGCCAACGCCATTTCACAGGTGAGAACGCGCCTCGCGGTGCGGCGATCAGCTACTACCTCAAGGACGTCCCTGCGGACAGCGTGAAGATCACGATCAGCGACGTCGGCGGCCGCGTGATCCGCACGCTCGACGGCACCAGGCGCGCCGGGATCAATCGCGTCCTGTGGAACCTCTCACTGACGCAGGCGGGCCAGGATCCCGCCCCTGGCCGGGGCAGCGCCGCAACCGCACAACCCGGCACGTACACGGTGACGCTCGAAGCGGCAGGCAAGAAGGTGTCGAAGGCGCTGACGCTGCTCGAAGACGTGTGGATGCGGGAGGAAAGATAGTCAGTAGCCAGTTTCCAGTTGCCAGTTTCCAGCAGAATCCGTCGAAGAGACTGATGAAGCTCTTACTGGCTACTGGAAACCGGGAACTGGGAACTACCGACTAATTCGCAGCGGCACCAGCGTCTCGACCCGGTCGGCTGGCGTGCGCGCCGCGATGGCGATCAGGAACTCGCCGGTGGCGAGGCTCGACAGCGGCAGATCGAGGCGGAAGCCGCCGGTCTCCCCTTCGGGATGAATCGGCAGCTCCGCGAGCGTGGTGCCGCGCGGGCCGACGAGTTGTGCGGTCACCTCGGCATCGGCGGCCCCGGTGCCGTACGGCGCGACCCGCACGAGGAGACGATCGGACCGGGAGAAATCACGACCCGCGAAGGCGACCGGTTCGGGTCCTGCATTCAGAGCCCTGAACTCCGAGGCGCTGCGCGCTCTCGAGACCACCGGGGTCGTGAGCGCGAGCGTGGTCTTTGCCAGATCGGGCACGGTGACGGCCCGCTGTTCGCGGTCGATCATCTCCCCGGTGCTGTCGCGAATCGTGAAATCGAGCTGCACCTGACCGGCTGGCGCCTTGAACGATGCCGGCGCGTCCTTCAGGACGCCCTCGTACAGCTTCTGCGCTCCGCTCGTGGCGGTCACCAGCACGCTGGACGCAGCGCCACGTCCTTCGATCCCGGGGCGAGGTGCCCAGGCGATGTTGATGGCGCACTCATCAGCGGCGGCCGGCGCCAACCCGATCCAGAAATCGGCCGGCCGGCGTGAGTTGTCCGGCGTCAGCTCCTTGAACGCCTTTGCCACCGACGAGGGCAGCGCCGCGGCGAGGGCAACGGCGCGTGCACGATCCAGGTCGGCGCCGCGCGGGGCCCAGTAGCCGTTGCGTGCTCGCACCTGTACTCCGCCGTGTTTGACTTTGACCTTGATCTCACGGAACTTCCCGTCGAGTTGCGCGTCTTTCGGCGAGTAGCCGAGGAGGTAGAACGCGCTCGAGGTCAGGACGACTTTCCGCAGCGCGGCATTGAAATCGTTGCTCACGATAGCTTCCGCGCCGGTCGAATCCGCGAGCGACGCCAGCATCGCGGAGACGCCGCCGAAACCGGCGCCACCGGCCTGCAGTCCTCGCGGATCGACGGTATAGATCGCGGTGTTGTTGTCGTTGGCGGTGCGAATCAGATCCGAGACGACGCGAATCGTGTCCTGGCCGAGGCGGCCGAGACTCTCGCTGACGAACATGACCGCCTTGCGGCCCTGGCGCAGCGTCCCGAGGTGCATGATCACGCTCTTCAGGGCCGTGGCCGTGACCTGCGCTCGAATCCGCTCGACGTCCTGGCCGTTGCGAAGATGCGCCTCTTCGATCGCGCTCCGCGCCGGCACGTAGAGGCCGCGGCGCCCGCGCAACAGGTGAACTCGATCGGCCAGCGCGCGGCGATCGCGCGTGAAGCGCAGCGCGTCTACCGGCGTCAGCTGATCCATCAGCGCGACCAGATCGGTGGGTCCGAACGCTTCCAGCACGAAGTGCGTGAGCTGATCGCGCGCGCGCACGGCGCTGCCAAACTGATCGATGTGATACTCGTCCCAGAAAATCACGAACACCCGCACGTCGTCGCGGGCTGCCTCGGTCGCGGCGTGCTGCGGCGAGCGGATCGGGAGGGAGAGATCGTCGGTCGGCTGCCCGTTGGCGTCGACGAGCTTGAACGACGTGATTGACTGGACCTCGCCGTTCTCGCGCAGCTCGAAATCGTCGGCAGTGAGATTGCGGACCGGACGGCCGTCCTTGTCCATGACCGACACGTCGACCCTGACGACATTCGTGCCGCTGCGGAAGGTGGGACGAGGCTGGTCCTGATCGACCGCCTGCTGTTCGCCGGCGGGCTGGGTCTGGGTCGTCGCTGGCTGACCACTACCCTGCTGCTGCCCCGCCGGTTGTCCGCCGCCTTGTTGCCCGTACGTACTGACAGTCAAAAGGCCGACAGCCCATACGCACGCAATCAGGGCGTGGCGAGGCATGGTGAGGAAATCCTAACACGGTGCGTGGCTCCGGCGGAGGCCGGACCCACGCACTTTCACGCTTACTGTCGCGGGGCGTCCTGGCCTTCTCCCCTGGGCCCGCGCCGATCGGCCGGAGCCTTCGACAGGCGCTCCCGAATCTTGGCGCGCTGCTCAGCCGTCAGGACCTGCGCGATCTTCTGCTCGGTCGCGATCTGCCTGGCCAGCCGTACGCTCTGCGATTCCGCCAGCTGCTGCTGGAGCGACGCGATCTTCTGGGGATCGGGGTTGTCGGCAAAGACCTCCGCCTGCAGCTCGCGCCGCAGTTGCCCTTCGCTCGACTGACCCTGCTGGGCCGACTGCTCGGCATCCCGAATGGCTTTGATCGCCGCCTTCTGCTCCTCGGTCAAATCGGCGCCGCGAAGCAATGCGACACCCGCGCCCGGACCGCCGCGAGGCCGCTGCCCTTCGGGACCGCGCGCGGGCGGCTGCGCACCCGAGAATGTATATGCCGCAAGACCGAGCACGCTGGTCATCACCACACTCAATGCGAATCGTTGCATCTGGGGTTCTCCTCTTGCCGTAGCTGGTCGCCCGTACCCTCGCGACCAGCGGAGGCGGGCTGCCATCTGCCTTTTTGAACGGGTGACCGGTGGCAGGGGGATGGCCTCGGCGTGAAAAAACCGTGGCGCCCCGGATGCGGCCATTTCCGGGGAAATTGGACGTTACACTGATTCCAGTCCATGGATGCTCCACGCCCGAAGACCGCGGCCCGCGTCCTCCTCGTCGAGGACGATCCGAACATCCGCGAGCTCGTCGAGCTGCACCTCCAGCTCGAGGGTTTGACGGTTGTCTCGAAGAGCGACGGCAACGACGCGCTCGCCCTCGCCCGCAGCGACACGTTCGAGCTGATCGTCCTCGACCTGATGCTCCCGGGCCTGGATGGCGTGACGCTGTGCCGCGCGATTCGCCGTGATTCTCGTAATACCGACGTGCCCATCCTGATGCTTACCGCCCGGCGCGACGAAGTGGACAAAGTGCTCGGGCTCGACAGTGGCGCCGACGACTACCTGACCAAGCCCTTCGGGGTCCGCGAACTGGTCGCGCGGGTCCGCGCGTTGCTCCGGCGCCGGCGGCGGCCGATCGCCGGGGAGCACGCGCCCGCCGTGCAGGCGGGTCCGCTGCTCGTCGAACCGGCACGCCGTCAGGCCAGGCTCGGCGATCGCGAAATCGAGCTGACCGCGCACGAGTTCGAGCTCCTCTACGTGCTCGCCGGCAATCGGGGCATCGTGTTCAGCCGCGACGCCCTCGTCCAGCGGGTGTGGGGGGAAGACACGCACATCACGGTGCGGAGCGTGGACACGCTGGTGAAACGCCTGCGCCGCAAGCTCGAAAGGGACCCGGCGGATCCTCAATACATCCTTACGGTCTGGGGATCCGGCTACAAGTTCGCCGATGCCTGAATCCATCTGGTTCCGCAGCCTCTACTGGCGCATCGCGATTGGCTTCGTCGCGATGCTCGCCGTCGTCCTGTTGTTGCAGGCTGCGCTGTTTCTCTGGCTGACCGGCCGTTTTGCCGAATCGAACCGGACACCGCAGCAACTGGCGGACGAAGTGGCGCGTGACCTGTCGGACGTGTTGACCGAGAATCCGGGGCTCGACCTCGAACGCCACGTTCGTGAACGGTATGGCGACGTGAAGCAGGCGTTCGCGGTGATCCTCCGCGATGGCCGCCGGACCGCGAATCGCGGCTCGGTGCTCCCGCCGAACTTCGGCGAGCGGCGGGGCCGCGGAGGACCGCCGCCATTCGGTGAAGGTCCCGGCATGAGACCGGGGCCCGTTGGGCCACCCGAGCCGGATCGGCAACATATCGAGCCGCCGCCCGACGAACGCGGTCAGCCTCCCCCCGACTTCGCACGACGGCGAGGCCGGGGCGGCCCGCCCCCCGGCGCCCCCCACATCGCCCCCATCGTCGTGAACAGCGCCCAGGTCGGCCACGTGGCCGTGCCTTCCGGTCCGCCGCCGCTGCAGGTGGCATTGCGCGAGCTCGGTCCGACGCTGACGTGGTCCGGCCTGGCGCTCCTCGGGATCGGATCGATGACAGTGGCGCTCGTGATCTTTGGTCCGGCGCGCAAGCGGCTCCGATCGCTCGAAACGGCGGCGCGCGCCCTCGGACAGGGGCAAACCGACGTCCGGGCCGACGACCGCGGCGGCGACGAAGTCAGCGTGCTGGCCCGGACGTTCAACGGCATGGCGGCAGAGCTCCAGGCGCGCTCGACAGCCCTGGCGGCGTCCGATCGCGCACGACGACAACTGCTCGCAGACGTCTCTCACGAGCTGATGACGCCGCTGACCGCGATCCGCGGCTACACCCAGACGCTGGCGATGCCTGGCCTTGCCGTGGATCCGCCGACCCGTGCCCGCTACTTCGACATCGTCGATCGCGAGACCTACAAGCTCGAGGCGATCATCGGTGACCTGCTCGATCTGGCGAAGCTCGAGGGAGGCGGCAGCACGCTCTCGATCGAGCCGGTCGCGGTCGCCGACCTGTTCGATCGCATCGCCGAGCGTCACGAGCCCACGCTGCGTGCCCGCAATATCACGCTCGAACAACACGTGCCCGACGACCTCGAGCTCGACGCCGACGTGCAACGCCTCGAGCAGGCGTTGCAGAACGTCGCGTCGAACGCGCTCCGGCACACGCCGGACGGCGGCCGCGTCGAGCTGCGGGCCGAGCCGGCAGGCTCGCACGTACGGATCAGTATCCGCGACACGGGCCCGGGCATCCCGCCGGAGCATCTGCTGCACATCTTCGATCGCTTCTACAAGGCGGATCAGGCCCGGACCGCGACGAGCGCTGCTTCCGGGAGCGGTCTCGGCCTCTCCATCGTGCGCGCGATTGTCCAGCGCCACGGCGGCTCCGTCAGCGCGGCGAATGCGGCTGACGGAGGAGCGATCTTCGAGATCCTCCTGCCGGCGGAACGACCCGACTCTAACCTGTAAGCACTAGAGCCGGCAGGCCAACCTTGACGCAGCCAAGGGCTGCCCGTAGGCTGTCCCTTTCGCGGCGCCATCCCGCCCCGATACCCATGCTCCGAGGCCCTTCACTTCCGCCTAAAGGCGGAAGCCACACTGCATCTCATCGCACTCGGGTGGCTTCTCATCGCACTCAGGTGGCTTCCGGCTTTAGCCGGAAGGCTGCAGCAGCAGCCACACTGGCACTCATCTGCGTCGTCGCATTGGCGACAATGTCGGCGCAGCCGAAGGGTACCGGATCGTTGCCCACCTTCACCGACGTCACCCAGCAAGCCGGCATCACGTTCCGTCACGAGAGTGGCGCGTTCGGAAAGAAATACCTGCCGGAGACGATGGGTGCCGGGGGCGCATTCTTCGACGCCGACGGCGACGGCGCGCAGGATCTCGTATTCGTCAACTCCATGTCCTGGCCGGGGCGGCCGGCGAAGAAATCGCTGCTCGCCCTCTATAAAAACAATCGCGACGGCACGTTTACCGACGTGACCGCGGCCTCCGGTCTCGGCGTGCAGACCTACGGCATGGGTGTGGCCGCCGGCGACTACGACAATGACGGCAAGACAGACCTCTACGTCACCTCGCTCGGCCGCAACCGCCTGTTCCACAACCTTGGCGGGTTTCGCTTCGCGGACGTGACCGACGCCGCCGGCGTCGGCAGCGACGGGTTCTCGACGAGCGCGGCCTGGTTCGATTACGACCGCGACGGCCGGCTCGACCTCTTCGTGGCGCACTACATCGACTGGGTGATGGAGAAGGATCTCTATTGCACGCTCGACGGCAAGACGAAGTCGTATTGCACGCCCGAGTCGTACAAAGGACAGAGTCCTGCGCTGTTCAGGAACCTTGGCAACGGAAAATTCGAAGACGCGACCAGGAAAGCCGGCGTGCTCGATCCGACCGCCAAGGCGCTGGGCATCGCGCTGCTCGATCACAACGGCGACGGCTGGCTGGATCTGTTCGTGGCCAACGACACGCAGCCGAACCGGCTCTACGAAAACAAGCAGAACGGCACGTTCACCGACATCGGCGGCGCCGCCGGCGTGGCGTTCAACGAGGCCGGTGTCGCGCGTGCGGGCATGGGCGTGGATTCAGCCGATTACGACGGGTCCGGGCGGCCGAGCCTGGTCATCGGGAACTTCTCGAACGAGATGATCGCGCTCTACCAGAACGAGGGCAAAGGCCTCTTCATAGACGAGGCGCCGTCGTCGACCATCGGCAAGACGTCGCTGCTCACGCTCACATTCGCCTGCTTCTTCTTCGACTACGATCTCGACGGCCGGCTCGACATCTTTGCGGCCAACGGTCACGTCGCCGACGACATCAGCCGCGTGCAGCCGCGCGTGACCTACGCGCAGGCGCCGCACCTGTTCCGCAACCTCGGAAACCGGCGCTTCGACGCGGTCACCGCTTCGTCCGGAGCCGCGCTGCAGCAGGTGATGGTCGCGCGCGGCGCGGCCTACGGCGACTACGACGGCGACGGCGACCTCGACCTGCTCGTCACCACCAACAACGGCCCGGCCCGGTTGCTTCGGAACGACGGTGGCGAGCGCAGCTCCCGGCTGCGGGCGCGGTTCGTCGGCACCAGGTCGAATCGGGATGCCATCGGCACCTTCGCCCGCGTGACCACACCTTCGGGGACCTCGCCGTGGCTGATGGTGAAGACCGGATCCAGCTATCTGTCGCAGAGCGAGCTGCCGCTCACCTTCGGTCTGGGCGCTGCCGACAAGGTGACCAGGATCGAAGTGAAGTGGCCTGACGGCCGCAGCGTGACCCTGGCAGGGCTCGAGCCGAACACGTCAGTGACGATCGAAGAAGGCAAAGGGATCGTCTCGCGGACACCCTTCGGCGCCCCACGTCCCCGCGGTCCGGGTTCGCGATGACACCGCGAGGCAAGACGTTCGCGGTCGTTGTCGGGGTTGCGACGGTCGCTGCTGCCCTGGCGCTCCTGGCTCAGGCGCCCGCGCCAACGCGTCCCACTCAACCGCCAACGGCGGTGATGTCCCGTGAAAATGCCTACCGCGCGAACAACATCGGCGTCGCCCGGCTCGAGCAGTACGACTTCCCCGCCGCGACTGCCGCCTTCCGCCGCGCCCTGGAGACCGATCCGGCGCTGACCATCGCCCGGGTCAATCTCGGCATCGCGCTGTTCTACGGCGGCGATCAGGAAGGCGCCCGCAAGGAGCTCGAAAGCGTACGCAGCCCCATGGCCGATCGGCCACAGGTGGAGTACGTCCTCGGACTCATCGCCCGGAGCGCCGACCGCACCGATGATGCAATCGAGGCGTTCACGCGCGTCCGGAAGCTGGATCCAACTGACGTTGGGGCGGCGATCAACCTGGGTCAGCTCCTGGTGCAGACGCGGCGATTCGACGAGGCGATCAAGCTGCTGCGGCCGGCCGTGGAAGCCGAGCCCTTCAACGCCACTGCCGCCTACGGCCTCGCGACCGCACTGGTGCGGAGCGGTGCCAGCGACGAGGGCCGCGCCGCCATGGACAAGTTCCAGAAGCTTCGCGAGAGCGGTTACGCGGTGACGTTCTCGCAGGCGTACCTCGAACAGGGGCGGTACGCCGAGGCAATCGCATCGACGGGCGCCGAGCCCGGCCTCGTCAGCGACGCGGTTCCTGACGTGACGTTCGCGGACGGCGGCGTCGTGCCTGCGCAAGCGGCAGCCGGCGGGCCCGGCGGCGTATCCCTGGCCGATCTCGATGGCGACGGAGACCTGGATCTGATCGATGCGGGCGCGAATGGCCTGCGCCGCTACCGGAACGATGCCGGACGCTTCAGCCCGGTGCCGCTGGATGCGGCGATCGCAGGCGCCGCAGAGGCCGTTGTTGGCGGTGATGCCGACAACGACGGTGACGCCGATCTGCTCGTGCTGCGATCGTCGGGGATCTCGTTGTTACGGCAGGAGCCGAAGCAGGCCTTCGTCGACGCGACCGCGGCGGCCGGCCTTGGCGGCGTTGCCGGAGGGGTACGCACCGCAGCGTGGCTCGACGCCGATCACGATGGCGATCTCGATCTCCTGGTAGGCGGCCCGTCTTCCCCGACACGGCTGCTCCGCAACAACGGCAAGGCAGTGTTCGAAGACGTGACCGCCACGGCGCTCCCGGGCGTCCCGGACATCGCGGCCGTCGTGCCGACCGACTATGACAATCGCCGGGACATCGACTTGTTGCTGATGCGACCGTCCATGCCGCCGGCGCTCTACCGCAACATGCGCGACGGCACGTTCAAGGACGTCGCGCGCGAGGTCGGCCTTGGCTTCGATGGGTCGGCCCCCGTCGCAGCCGCCGGCGACGTCAACAAGGATGGCTTCGTCGATTTCTTTTTTGGGCGGACCGGTACGCCCGGCCAGTTCGCGCTGAGCGACGGCCGCGGACGCTACACCGTGAGCGCGGCCGACCCGTTGACTTCCCCGGCTTACGCCGCGCAGTTCGTGGACTACGACAACGACGGACTGCTCGATCTGCTTGTAGCTACACCGGCGGGACTCCGCGTGTTGAGGAACCTCGGCAGCCGCTGGATGGACGTCAGCGCGAAGGCCAGCGGACTCGGCCCCACGCCGGTGGGGGTGCTCGCCATCGCAACCGGCGACGTCGATGGCGATGGAGACACCGACGCGCTCGTGCGGACACAGGCCGGCATTCGATTCCTGAAAAACGAGGGGGGCAATCGTAACCGCTCGGTGCGAGCCCAGCTCGCCGCGAGGGTCAGCAACCGCAGCGCCGCCGGCGCGAAGATCGAAATGCGCGCTGGCAGCCTCCGCCAGCGCCTCGAAACCTACTCGGCGACACCCGCTCCCGCTCCGGCGGATGTTTCGTTCGGACTCGGAGACCGCGCCGGCGCCGATGTGATCCGGGTGCTGTGGCCTTCCGGAATCCTCCAGGCCGAAGCGGCATCCATCACGCCCCCGGCCACCCCGCTCACCGGGACGATCAAGATCGAGGAGCTGGATCGCAAACCGTCCTCGTGCCCGTTCCTGTTCACGTGGAACGGCGAGCGTTTCGAGTTCCTGACCGATTTCCTCGGCGGTGGCGAGATGGGCTACTGGCTCGCACCCGGCGTGCGCAACACACCCGATCCCGACGAGTACGTGCGGATTGCCGGCAGCAAGCTCGCGCCACGAGATGGACGGCTCGACCTGCGGTTGACCAACGAGCTCGAGGAAGCCGTGTTCCTCGATCGCGCCGAGCTGGTTTCAGTCGTCCATCCGATCGGGACCGAGGTGTATCCGAACGAGGGCCTGACGCCGTCGCCCGAACCACTGCGGTTGTTCGTCACTCGTAGCGAGCAGCCGCTGGTCGATGCACGGGACGAGCACGGACATGACGTGCGGGATCGGCTGGCGCGGATGGATCGCCGATACCCGGACGACTTCGCGATCGAGTCGCTGCGAGGCTACGCCGCGGAGCACACGTTGACGTTGACGTTGCCGGCCGCGCCGTCCAGCGGGCGGCGTGTGCTGCTCATGACCGGGTGGACCGACTACGCGTTCTCCGGCGACAACGTCGCCGCGCACCAGCGCGATTTGCGCATGGTACCGCCGATGCTGCAGGTGCCGGACGGGCCCGGCCGCTGGCGCACCGTCGTCGAGGACATCGGCTTCCCGGTGGGACGGCCGCAGACCGTCCCGGTCGATCTCACGAACATCCTTCCACGCGATGCCACGATGGTTCGCATCGTGACGACGATGAGGGTGTATTGGGATCGGATGGCTGTGGGCGTCACCGATGAAACGGCGACGCCGACACTGACGCGGCTCGAGGCGAGCACGGCGACTCTCCGTTGGCGCGGCTTCTCGGCCGAGCGCACACCGGACGGTCGCGAGCCGTTCGGATACGACTACGACGCGGTCAGCGCGCACTCGCCCTGGAAGGTCCTGCCCGGCCGTTATACGCGGTTCGGCGACGTGCGGGAGCTGCTCCGCAAGACCGACGATTTTTTCGTGGTCTCACAGCCGGGCGACGAGATCGCGTTGACCTTCGATGCCGCTGCGCTGCCTCCCCTCCCGACGGGTTCGACCCGGACCTTCCTCCTCTACGCCTCGGGTTACAGCAAGGAGATGGATCTCAACTCGTCCAGCCCTGACGAGCTCCTGCCGCTGCCGTTCGCGGCGATGAAGGCGTATCCGTATGCCACGGGCGCCGGCCCGCGACTGACGCCGGCGCGACAGCGCTACCTCGATGAGTTCCAGACGCGCATCGTGCCGCGCGCGCTGCCGCCGATTGAGTTAATTGGTCGGTAGTGGGGTTGAGTGGGCGAGTGGATCAGCGTTTATGCTGATCCAGTCCGCCACTTAACCCCACTGCTCGACCCGCGATTCCGCGAGCCCGCGAGCCCGCGAGCAGCGACTCTGTGAAACCTTGATGACACCGCAACACGGTGTGGGACCCCCGCGTATCATCGCCGGTATGCCCCGGCTGCGGCCATCGTTTACCCGCCGAAGCGCACGCGAAGGCGGGCCCTTCAGCCCGACATCGCTTCTCGCCCTCGGGGTCGTCGAGCGCGCGGCGCTCGATGCGCCGGATTGGAAGGCGGCACTCTTCAGGCTCGAAGTTCCGGCGGATGCGTCAAGCCGGGCCTCTACACCTGCCAGGTGAACGTGATTGACGCAGCCGCGGGAAAGTTCGTGTTTCCGCGGCTCGCCATGCTAATCAGATGATTTCCAAGCGTGCTTTGAACAGGAGGGCCAGGAGTAATCACAAAAACTCCTGAACTCCTGGCCCTCTTGTTACTAGACCAGCGGTTTTCCGGCCCCGCTAATCGGTCTTCCTGACGCGCCCGGCGACCAGGTTGATTCCCTGCTCCCGGGTGAGGGAGACGTTCAACGAGGTCGTGTCCCCGCGCCGCACCCGGACCTCCGCAGCGTAGGTGCGATAGCCGTCCTTGCGCACTTCGACCTTGTGCGTGCCTTCCGAGAGTTGCAGCGTGATGCTGCCTGCCTCCGGTGACTTCCAGGGCTCACCGTCGACGATCACCTCCGCGTCGAGCGGCTGCACCCGCACGGAGAGCGAGCCGTACTCGCCAGACTCGGCGCCCCGGCGCGGAGAAGGCACCGGCTCGCCCGGACGTCGCTGGACATCCTCGGGAGGATACTCGTCGCGTGATGGTCGAGACGGCGTCCGCGTGCGAGCGGGAACAGGCCGCGCGTCTTCCGGCTGGCCTGGCGCGAGGGGCTGCAACACGTGCGCGAGCCGCAGCGTCGCGCCCGGACGGAACAGCACGTTCTCACGGTAGGTCTGGTAGCCCTTCAGATAAACCGTGAGCTCGTGTTCCCCGGGGGCGACGTTCAGGCGCTGGGCCCAGCCGTCGAAGTCGTCCACCAGGCCCACGAAGTGGCCGTCGATGAAGACCTCGGCGTGTCGCGGTTGAATCTGAATCCGGGCCGAGCCGCCATAGTCCCAGTAGTAGCCGGGATACGGATAGGCAGCCGGGTATGGGTAACCATACCCGTACGGATACCCATAGTACGGATATCCGAATGCGCCGTACCAGCCGACCGAGCCATACCAGCCGAAGCCTACCGACAGGCCGAACGCCGGCCCGTAATAGTACGGGCGGTAGTATCCGTAGTACGGCCGGTAATAACCGCCGTAATAGTAGGGTCGCGCGTACCCTCCATATCCGGCATGCCGGACGGCTGGCCGCGGAACGGCGCGGTGCTGCGCAGACAGGTCCGCAGGCATCACTGCGGGTGCAGCGATTGCGGCCAGCAGAATGAGGGACCGTGTTGTTGACTTCACCTGAACCTCCCGACCAGAAGACACATCAGCTCAGGAGCAATGAAAATGCCACCGATCGATGGCGGAGTTTCGCGGGTGCGCGAAGGTCACGCCGTCCGGTTTCAGTGAACATCCGTGATCTCCAGCGGACACATCGACACGGCAGCGTGGCGCTGCAACCTCCCCCATAGAATAAGCCCATCGTGTCATCCCGTCGCGCCGATCTGGCTGCAATAGCTGTAACAAACCGGCCAAAAACGAATGCGCCCGTTACCCTGCGAACGCTCGTCGCGCTGGTCCTCGTCGGATTCATTACGCACAGCACCAACGCCGGATCGGGCGACGAACCTCACTACCTGGCCATCGCACACTCGATTGCGTTCGATGGCGACGTGGATCTCGCCAACAACTACGGTTCGAACGAGCCACTGATCGCCGGCGGCGGCCTGGCGCCGGAGAATCACGTTCACGAGGGCGCCGGCGGCGTCGCCCGGCCGGTGCACGATGTCGGCCTGCCGCTCCTCTTTGCGCCGGTTGCGCGAGTATTGAAGCCACTCGCGGGCTGGCTCTCGGCAACCGCGCCGGAATCCCTGATGCGCCGGGCCAAGCTCACGCCCACCGTGCTCTATCGGCACTTGATCAGCCTCGTCATGATCGCGATCGCGACCTGGATGGCAGGAGTGCTCTTTCAGACCTGCCTCGAGCTCGGCGCGTCGATGCGGGCGGCGTTCGGGACGACCTTGATCGCGGTGCTGTCGCCGCCGCTGCTCGTGCACTCGACACTCTTCTTTACCGAGCTGCCCTCGGCTGCGGTCGCACTGTTCGTGTTCCGGCGCACGCACACGTCACTGCCAGCGTCGTCCAGTGGATGGCTGCTCGTCGGTGTCGCGATCGGATTGCTGGTCCTGCTGCACGTGCGGAATGCCGGCCTCGCCATCGCGCTGGCGCTGCTCGCGTTCGGCGCGGCAAGAACGCAAGCAGCGCGGCCGCACAAAGCGCTGGCGTTGATTGGTGGCCTGGCGCTGCTGCTGCTCGTGCGGACCGGCGTCAACCATGTCTTCTGGGGCAGGTGGGTGACCACGCCGCACGCAGCGCTCGGCCAGCCCGCCGGCATTGCTGCAACGGCACGAGAAGCCGGGATCCGGCTTGCGGGGATCGCGATCGACCAGGAGTTCGGCCTGCTGCCTTACGCGCCGATCCTGCTCCTCGTACCGATCGGACTTGCGACGATGCGCGACCGCCAGGTCGCGGCGGGAATCGTCTTCGCGTCGGCCTGCTACATCGCGCCGATCCTGTGGCCGGTGACCAACGTGCATGGCTGGACCGGCGGCTGGAGCCCCGCCGCCCGCTTCATGGTCCCGATTGTCCCGTTGCTCGCACTGGCCCTGCCCGCCGCATTCCTCTACATCCCGCGCATGCTGCTCGCGGTGCTGGTAGTGCTGCAGATCGGCATCGACGCCTACATGTGGCAGAACCCGAAGAATCTGTGGAATGACGGCGACGGCGTCGCGGCGGTATGCAGCCGGGGAGGGTTCTCGGTCTGTGGGGCTTTGCCGAGTGTGACGCGTTGGAGGGATTGAGACGAGCAGTCGCCGGGGAGAGTGTTCGGGCAGTGGGGTTAAGTGGTGGACTGGATCAGCATTATTGCTGATCCAGCCCTCCAACAAACCCCACTGCACGGGCCACAGATTGCCGATGGTACGATCCATCCCCACATGACCCACACTCGTGTCGCCCCTGATCGTCAAGTCCGCGATCTCCCCGATCCACCCAAAGATCTCTGGCGCATCGTCGGCCCCGGCATCGTTGCCGCGGGTGTCGGGTTGTCGTCGGGCGAGTTCATCCTGTGGCCCTACATCGCGTCGCAGGTCGGGCTGGTGTTCCTGTGGGGCGCGCTGCTCGGGGTCGGGACCCAGTTCTTCCTGAACATGGAGATCGAGCGCTACACGCTCGCGACCGGGGAGACGGCGATGACCGGCTTCAACCGGTTCTGGAAGCACTGGGGCCTGATGCTGGCGATCCTCGTCTACTTCGCCAACCTCTGGCCGGGCTGGATCATGAGCTCGGCGACTCTCACCACCTTCATGTTCGGCGGCGATCCGCGCTACATCGCGGTCGGCGCGTTGATCGTGATCGGTGCCTCGCTCACCCTCGCGCCGGTCGTCTACGTCGCGCTCGAGCGGTTGCTCTTCGTGAAGGTCGCCGCGGTCGTCGTGCTGATGATCATGGCGATCTGGCTCGCAATCTCGCCGGAGAGCTGGCGTGCGCTGCCGAGCGGCTTCTCGACGGCGGCCCGGTTCCCGACCGAGCTCGGGTTCGCGCTGTTGATGGGCGCGGCGGCGTTCGCCGGCGCGGGCGGCGGCCAGAATCTCTGCCAGAGCAACTACATCCGCGACAAGGGCTTCGGCATGGGCCGGTATGTGCCGAGGCTGGTGAGCCCCGTCACTGGCGTCGAAGAAGCCGCACCCACCCGCCAGAGCTTCATCTTCGAACCCACCGACGCCAACATGGGCCGGTGGCGGCGCTGGTGGCGATTCGCGAACGTCGAGCAGGCGCTCACGTTCGTGCTGGTGACCATGGCCACGATCGCACTGACGTCGATGCTCGCGCACTCGACCCTCTTCGGCCGGCCTGACCTCCCCAACAACGTCAGCTTCCTCCTGCGCGAGGGTCAGCAGCTGCAGGCGATCGTCGCGCCGTGGTTCGGCGTGCTGTTCTGGGCGATCGGCGCATTTTCGTTGTTCGCCACGTCGATGGGAATCATCGACTACACGAGCCGCCTGGCCGCGGACGTCATCAAGACCACGTATGTGCGCGGAAGTGCCACCTCGGAGAGCCGCATTTATTTCCGCCTGGTCTGGGGCATGGTCGCCCTCGGTGTGGCGATCATCGTGTCCGGGTTCAACCAGCCGCTGGTGCTGCTGGTGATTTCCGCGTGCACCGGCGGGGCGATCATGTTCCTGTATTCGTTCCTGCTGATCGTGCTCAACCGGAACGCGCTGCCGCCGGCCATCCGACCGACCCCATTTCGGATCGCGACGCTGGCTTGGTCCACCCTGTTCTTCGGAGTCCTCTCCGCGCTCACGATCTGGCAGCAGCGCGAAGCCGTGATGCGGATCTTCAGCAACCTGAAGGGATAGTCACCTGGCCGTGGTCAGGCTCGAGCGAACTCGATCGTAAAAGAGACCCGCGAGCACCTGGTTTCCTTCTGCCGTCAGGTGCAGGCCATCATCGCCCACCAGCGCCGCTTCGCGGCCGAGGAAGGCCGTGTATGCATCGACGAGCAGCGCATTCTCTGCGCTGACCATCGCCACCAGTCTGGCGTTGGTTTCCTGGATCGCCCGGGCGTCGATGGCGCGGTCGCGCGGACCAGTCGCCTTGCGCGGCGGCGTCAGAGTACTCACGATGATGTAGCTCACGCCGCGACCGCGGGCGTTTCGCACATCGGTCCTCAGCGCGTTGATGACGGTGTCTGCAGCGGAGACGCCGTAGGTCAGCAGATCGTTGTAGCCCTCGAGGAGAAGGAGCGCTTCGGGCCGCTCCGCGTCCAGTTCCGTCAGCAGCCGCGACACGCCATCGTTCGCGAATTCTCCGCCCTTCCCCTTGTTCGAGACGGTAGGCGTCTCTGCCGGGAAACTGGTGACCAGCTGCCCCTGCAACACTGCAGGATACGAGTGCACGGGATCGACGAACGTCGGCCGGATGAAGAGCGAACGTCCGTCCTCACCTGCCGTCACACTGTCGCCGAAGGCGAGGTACTTGTGCGCGTTGAGCGTGACCGAAACGAGCGTGACCGTGAACGAACAGGCTGTCTGCCGTCCGAGCGAGTCGTTGGCGGTACAGGTGGCGGTGGTCGTCCCCGCCGGGAACGTGGAGCCCGATGGCGGGTTGCACGCAACCACCACTGGCGGCAGCCCGCCCGTGACCGTCGCCGTCGGATAGGTGACCGTCTCGCCGGCACCCAGGACGCCGGGAACGGTGATCGGCGCGGGACACGCCAGCTGTGGTGCGTCCGGCGGCGGAGGTTTGGTCGGCGGATCGCTGCACCCCCAGACACACGCCAGGAGGGACACGACCACCCACTGAGCGAGACGGTAGATTGAGAAGAATTGTGTCTGCCGGCGCTCCATGACCCGCAGGGTTGGTCACCCGAACTATACTCAATCCAGCTGGACCGTGGGATGGACAACTGTTTAGAGGGTTGGGTCGTCTTATTGCGAGCCTCGACATGACAACATTTCCCGTCGCTGCTCTGCTCGTCCTTGCCGCGGCACAAGCCTCGAGCTCGAGGCCCGCGATACCCGAGCCTACCGGAGCGGCACCCGTCATACTGGGGACCGAGAGTCTGCCTGAGACTGGAGTCGGTACACACTCCTTCAAGAAGCTCTTCACCGTTTCCGAGGACGCGATCCAGAAGGCACGGCTGCAGGCTGCAGCGGAATTAGAACGGCAAACCTTCTCTACCCGGCCTCGCGTCGTATGCGGGATGACCGTGATTCAGGCCGATCCCCGGATCGATCCAACGATGATTCATCGGCCCGCGCCCTCCTCCACCACCACGTTTCACATCAAGCGAATTCCTCCGCCCGCCTGCACCGATTAGTGACAGACGAGTGACCCGCTCGTGGCAAAACGATGGCGGTTTCCACAGGGCGTGTAATCGAATCGCAACGCTGCTGGCCGCGGGAGATGACAGTCGCTTTGTGACAATTCGGCGACGGCCGCACAGGCCGTAAGCAATCGCGATCGCGCGTCGGTATGTGGAATGCATGGGTTCCGGAGAACCTCGCAACACCACAGTGACTGCTGATTCGCTATCGCGCTTCATACATACGTTCATAACAACGGCGCTGACGGCGGTCGTGCTGACTCCTGCAGTAGCTCAGGGTCAGACGGCCGCCGATCTCTTCAATCCCGATGTCGTGCAGGAAATCCGGCTGTCGATCAATTCACGTGACAACCAGCAACTGCACGAGCACTATCAGGAGAACACCTACTACACGGCGGATCTGTCCTGGCAGAATCTCCGCGTACGCAACGTCGCCGTGCGCAGCCGCGGCACGGGCAGCCGCAATCCGGTCAAGATCGGGCTTCGCGTCGACTTCGATCGCTACACGACCGGCCAGACCTTTCTCGGTCTGCGCTCGTTGATCCTCGACAACAACTGGCAGGATCCATCGCTCCTGGCCGAACGCACGGCGATGGCGTTTTTCGAGCGCCTCGGCGAGCCGGCACCACGTGAGTCCTACTGCCGCCTTTACATCAACAACGTATTCCAGGGGCTCTACTCGATCGTCGAATCCGTGGACGGCCCGTTCCTTGCCCGCGTCTACGGTGACGACCAGGGTTATCTGTTCCGCTTCGACTATCAGCGTGAGTGGCGGGGGGAATATCTTGGCGACGATCTCGGCGCCTACAAGCCATTCTTCGAGCCCGAGACCCACGAGCTCGAGGCAGACGTCACGCTCTACGCGCCGATTCGTGATCTTTTCAAAGAGGCCAATGCTCCCGATGATCCGGTGTGGCGCGAGCGGGTCGAGCGGTTCATCGACCTCCGGCAGCTGATGCGCCACGTTGCCGTCGAGACGTTCCTCGCCGAGGACGACGGCTTCATCGGCGCCTACGGGATGAACAACTTCTTTCTCTACCGCCCCGCGGGATCGACGGCTCACCGCATGATCCCGTGGGACAAGGACAACACATTCGCGGATAGCGCGCGACCGATCTTCGCCCGCACCGACGAGAACGTGCTCTTCAAGCGCGCGCTCGGCGACGCGGATCTCCGGGCGCTCTATCTCGATGTGCTCGAAGAGTGCGCGCGTTCGGCTGCGGACGAGGGCTGGCTCGCGAACCAGGTCGACCGACTGGCTGCGCTCGCGAGCGGGCCGGCGGGCGAAGACACGCTGAAGCAGTTCTCTACGGAGGCGTTCCGGGAAGCGATCGATCGGATCCGGCGGTTTGCCGCTGAACGGCCCGGGCTCGTGCTGCAGGAAGTCTCGCGTGCGCGGACAGCGGCGGGCAACGCACCATGAACTTCGTAATCCTCTGGCCGGTCCTCACCTCGATCCTCTGGCCGTCGAATGTCACCACGGTGGCGTTCACGGTCGACCGTGCGATCGTCGAACAGAAGAAGGCCGGCAAGACGCAGGAGCGCGTCCGATGGGACGACCATCTATCCGTGCACTTCGGGAAAGGCACACACGTCGAACTGCGCGGACGGTTTCAGGGTGACCTCCGCGAATCCGACGCGCTGCTCGACGCGGCCGAGGACAGCTCCGGGCTGGATATTGCCCGTCGCAGGATCGGTGCGGCGGGCGAAATCCGTAACGCGGTCGATTTTCAGATCGAGGCGGAGCTCGGAAGCGACGAGCCGTGGCGCGATGTATATGCGAACTACCGACAACATCCCGTGCTGCAGGTGCAGGGCGGACAGTTCAAGCTGCCGTTCAGCCTCGACGAGAACACCAGCGCGACCAACCTCGATTTCATCTACCGCTCCCGCGCCGCCAGCCAGCTCGCGCCGGGCCGCGACCTCGGAATCATGGTGCACGGACGCGTCCTCGAGCGGAGAGTGGGCTACGAAATCGGGATGTTTAATCACGATGGTCGCAACGCCAGGACCGCCGACTCCGATCGCGTCTACGGCGGCCGCACCCTGGCGGGGCGCGTGACGTTCCAGCCCTTCCGCGCCGAAAAGGACTGGAGGAGCGACCTGCAGATCGGGGCGGCGTTTACCGCGAGTCCATTGGACGAGGGGTTCTCCGACCTGCGCGGCCGGACCGCCCTCGATGCGCGCTTCTACCGTCCCAACGTCTGGCTCGCTGGCGAGCGGCGGCGCATCGGGGCGGAGCTGCGATGGCGGCCTGGGCCGTTTTCCTTCAAGTCGGAGTACATGCGAGTGGCCGACGAGCGCCGGGACCAGAGCGTGTACGATACGGACCTGTCCCCCGCCATTGCCGACGGGTGGTACGTGAGCGGCACCTGGGCGCTGACCGGCGAAGCGAAGGCGCAAGGGCTCGACACGCCGCGGCGACCATTGTTGCGAGGCGGCATCGGTGCAATTGAATTAGCGGCCCGGATTGAGCGTTTGAGCTTCGGCAGCGCGGCGGACGGCGAGAGCCCGTCCGAGGGACCGCGCGCCGAGGTCATCGCCGGCAACAGCGATCGCGTGGAGACCTTCGGAGTCAACTGGTACGCGAACCGCTGGGTGAAGATCCAGTTCAACGTTGTCCGCGACACACTGCGCGATCCCCTGCAGGGACCGCTGCCGGAAAAGGCCGGTTACTGGAGCCGCGTGCTGCGGTTCCAGCTGTCACTCTGATCGCCGGGTGCGAGCGCGTCGGCACGAGGACTGACCCGAATGGAAAGCGACCAACCTGCCCCGGCGCCCGGCGACCCGGTTCCCGAGCCGGCACCTGCGAAGGATGCCGCTGCGGCAGGGTCCGTTTCCGCCGACGCCGAAGCAGCCGCCAAGAAGAAGAAAAAGAAGAAGGACAAGGTCCGCTCCGCATGGATCTCCTTCGCGGGCCGTATCGTGGCCCAGATTCTCGGTGCCGCCGCCACGGTCGTCCTCGGCATCTACGTCGTCTCGAACTACAAGGGCGGCTCGGATCGAGGCGGAGAGTCGTCCACGCGCGCGACCCGCGCGGCGCGCGCCGCTGGCAGTGAATCGGCGGTGGCGGTTCTGCCGTTCGACAACTTCTCCGGCGACGCCAGCCAGGAATACTTCGTCGACGGCATCACCGAAGCGCTCATCGCCGACCTCGCACGGACCCGGGGCCTCCGCGTGATTTCGCGGACATCGTCCATGTATTACAAGGGACAGAAGAAGTCGATGCCGGACATCGCGGCGGAGCTCGGCGTCGACCTGCTGGTCGAAGGATCGGTGGCGCGATCGGGAAACCGCGTTCGCGTGACGGCACAGCTGATCGACGGTCCCCGCGACGAGCACATCTGGGCGCGCACCTACGATCACAAAGTCGACGACGTGCTGGCCCTCCAGAGTCAGATTGCGACGGCGATCGCGGGAGAGGTCAGGGGCGTGGTTCCCGGGGCGAGCGGCCAGTCGCCATCGCGGCGGGCAGTCGATCCGGCGGTCTACGAGCTGTACTTGCGAGGCCGTCATGCCTGGAACAAGCGCACGCCCGATGCCATGCAGGAGGCGCGGCGCTACTTCCAGGAGGCTGTCGACAAGGATCCGAACTTCGCCCTCGCGCATGCGGGTCTGGCGGACACCTACCACCTGATCGGACCGTCAGCAGATATCCCCGACGCACCCGCCAAGGCCCGCGCCGCCGCGGAGCGGGCCATCCAGCTCGATGAGACCCTTGCGGAAGCGCACACGTCTCTGGCGAGGCTGCTCCACCGCACCACCCGCGATGTGGACCGCGCAGACATCGAGTACCGGCGCGCGATCGAACTGAATCCGGGATACGCCACGGCGCATCAGTGGTACGGAACGTTGCTGGCGGAATCAGGGAGGCACAAGGAGGCGCAGGAGCACGGCGAGCGCGCGGTGGCGCTCGATCCGCTCTCCGCCGCGATTCGGCAGTCGCTCGCGCTCGTCTACTTCGTCGGCCGCCAGTACGACCGCGCGGCCGTCGAAGCGCGCCGGGCCCTCGACATCACCCCGGAGCTGCCGCTCGCGAGACAGGCCCTGGCTCGATCACTGCTGGAGATCGGTCAGCCGCGGGAGGTCATCGCATTTCTGACCGAACCGGCCGCCTCCAGCCCGGACGATCTGGTCACGCTCGCAATTGCCGCGAGCCGCACCGGCGACCCGGCGCGCGCAAGAGCCATCGTCACGGACCTGTCAGTGCGTCAGCCCGTGCCGGCCGGTCCGCTCGCACGCTGGTACGCCGCCAGTGGCGACACCGACCGCGCGCTGACCCTCCTGGAACAGGTCGCGAAGGAAACCCCTCGAATGCTGCCGCAGATCGCGAACGATCCATCCTTCGATCGGGTGCGATCGTCGGCACGGTTCAAGCGGCTGATGGCGACACCGACCGCGGGCTAGTACTCGACTGATCGCGCCGCGCCAGCGCCCGCCGATCCGCAGACCTGATCGAACGCGTCGGTCAGGTCGCGTGCGATCGCATCGGCGGTCTGGTTCTCGATCTGGCGGCGCTCCATCATGTAGACCAGCTTGCCGTCACGAAGAATCGCGATCGATGGGGACGAGGGTGGGTATCCGGTGATGTAGCTGCGCGCACGTTCGGTCGCTTCGATATCGCCGCCCGCGAAGACCGTCGCGATCACGTCGGGTTTCACCGGGTGCTGCAGCGCGAGCGCGATGCCTGGCCGCGCCTTGCCTGCGGCGCATCCACACATCGAGTTGACCACGATCATGACCGTGCCCTGCGACTGGCGAACCACGTCGTCGACCTGGGCGGCGGTCTTCAATTCCTGGATGCCAAGACGCGTCAGCTCCTGGCGCATGGGTCCGATGAACGATTCGGGGTAAGGCATACGTGAGCGAACCTCACCCGAGATCCTAGCAGACGGGGCGAAGCCCCGATTATTTTGATGAGGTTCGCGGGACGACGTGCACGGAACCTCTGGCCCGAAAAGGCGGAGGCCACTGGTGTGGGAAGCTCGTCGGGCGCGAGGAGTCGTTGCGGAACCATACGCGCGGCCAGGCTGGACGGGCTTGAGCCGGTGCCGGCGTGGATGCCTGTTCGGTAGCCAGGACTTCACCTGGGTAATGCTTGGGCGCCCGCCGATCCGGCTGCGGCGCTTCGCGCTCGGCCAGGAATTTCCTGGCATAGAAGTCCTGCACTTCAACCCTCGCCGCAGGCGAGAGTTGCGCGATCTCATCCGGATCGAACTGCATAGGCCCCTCTGAACGGAAGAGGTGCAAATCCTACAGCGATTTCCGGAAAAACGTACCAAAAAGATGGGGTCAGCGGAATTGGTCAATAGACCTATTTCAAGAGAACTATTTCAAGCTCTTGATGAAAAGAATGACCGATTCGATCTGACGATCGTCGAGCACGCCGGCATAACTGGGCATTCCCGACTCCCCCCGCTCGTAGCCGCTCACGATCTTTGCCGCGGGCTCCAGGATCGACTCCCTGAGATAGGCCTCGTCGGCGGCGGTCCGAAGCACGCCTTTCGCGTAGGGCCGTGACGATCCGAACAGGCCCTTCCACGACGGCCCCAATCGCGTCACGGTGCTGTCGTCGATCGCGTGGCAGGCCATGCAACCGTAGAGCTGATAGATGCGTCGGCCCTCGGCGGCGCTGACGGCGGTTGTACGCTCGGCGACGACGGCCCGCGGCGAGAGGTCGACCGTCAGGTCGCCAAAGCCCTCGTCGCGGGGCTGGAACCGTGCGAGCTCGTAAGGAGTGAAGTACGCGCTGTCCTGGAACGGATGGCCATCCGCGGTCGTCAGCGACCAGGCCAGGCGCATCTGTTCTACCGGCTTCATTCCGGGTACTCCGATGAAGACCGAACGCCGATCGGAGGAGACGTAGGCACGGCCTGGCGCGACACGATCGATGCCAGTCGAGCCGTCCGACTTGTACTGCGGTGAGCCGTAGTTGAAGGTGCGCTTGTAGTGCCAGCTCGTGAGCGAGAAATTGTCTGCGTTGCTGGCGCTGGCGGGATCGAGCGGGACGTCGAACCTGACCAGGATGCCCGTATCCATCGGGATGATCTCGCGCGGTCCGGTGAACGGCGCGCCGGTGTAGCGCACGCGTCCGAGGCCGGCGAGGCGTGTCGCCGTCGTACCCCATCCGAGGATCTGGAACCCCGCCAGATACAGCTGGCCATCGATCGGGTTCACCGATCCGTTCAGCAGTGGAAAGTCGAACGCTCGCGTGATGCTGACCACCGACGCCTGCAGGCGTCTGGTCCGATCGTTCAGGAGCACGCGAAACAGTTCCGGGTTGTTGAAACCGATGTGGACGAGCGCATCGTTCAACGGCCCCATCCGGGCGCCATACAACCACACCTGCGACATCGCGGATGCGTTGGTCGCGTGCGGGATCCAGGCCAGCGGCTCCGCGATGGGGGCCGGATAGACTTCGCGCGGCAGCTTGTCGCTCAGGAAACCATAGAACTGGCGATCGCGGACGATGTGCAGTGGCGTGGTCGGAATGTATTGACCCTGCTGATCGCTGGAGATGACGAGACCCGTCCGCGGGTTGACGCTGATGTTCGGCTGCCGGAAGCCGTACCCGAGCACGGTCGCGGTCCGTCCGTCGCTCGAGATCCTGAGCACGCTCCCGTTGTGCTTGCCGATGGTGGTGGCTTCCTGACCACCCTTCGCGATCACGAACTCGCCGTTTGGTGCCGGCCGGATCGTGCTCGGGAACTCGCGCATGTCGGCGGTCTGCGCAAAGGCGTTGGAAAACAGCTCGTGGCGATCCGCCTCGCCGTTGGCGTCGGTGTCGCGCAGGCGCCAGATCCCGTTGCGATCGAAGGCGTAGATCTCGTCGTCGCGGATCGCGACGGTCAGTGGCTCGTGCAGACCCGAAGTGAAGCGACGCCACTGCGCGGTGGTGGACCCGTCCTGCAACCCGCGCACGAGCCAGACATCGCCGTCGAGCGTGATCACGACGCCCGTCCCGTCCTTCAGGAACTGGATGTCCCCGGGCCTGACGTTGCGCCGCCAGGGGTTGTCGGTCGGCAGCGCGATGTCGTCCACGACGTAGGGGCCTGATGCGTTGGATCGCGTGATCGTTGTCGTGACTTCCTGGGGCCAGCGTCGCGTGCCCGCCGTCCTGCGCGGTGGGGGCACGGCCGCACCGTCAGTTGATGGTGTCGTGCCGCTCACCAGGACCGAGAACTCGATCGGTTTGTCATGCGGCGCCACCTTTACGAAGGTGACGGCCCCGCCGTTTGCGCCGCTTCCGTTTGCTGAAGACGAGTCGATGCTCACACCGGCGCCCGTAGTCGCGGAGTCGAGGGCGATCGCGGCGCCGTCGTTCTTGGCACCGACGGCGAGCAGCAGCGGCGTGCGGGCTGGCCCTACCTGAAACCGACGCGCAATCGAGGGGCGACCATCCTTGAGCGTCGAGATCGCGGACTCGCTGACGTTGGCGCCGGCGACCGAGTACTCGAGCACCGCCCTGTCCGGCTCGATCCTGATCGCGGTGAAGCGTCCCATGGCTTCGGGGATCGGACCACGGCCGACTTCTTCGGGGCTCGGCGCGGGCTCGCGTGGATCGGTGAGCGACAGGCGGTCGCCGTCCTGCCATCCCGGGTAGATGCCGTTCGCGACCCACACCGTTCCGTCCGGTTCGGGCGCGGGCGTCTGGCCGCCGGGTGTCTTCTTGTCTGGCTGCTGATAGGACCCGGGCGCGAGTGCCTTCGGCGTCACCCCGTTGCCGCGCCACATCGCCGCGATCCGGAGGAGGTCGGGATCGAATGCGGCCCAGAGCCCATCGCCGAGGTTCAACACGATCACTCGAGGGCTGAGATTCGTTTTTGGCAATGCGACGCCCGCAGTGCGGGCATCGAGCACGGACGAGTAGAAGGGAAAGTCGGCTTCCACCCAGGGCGCAAAATCGGTCTTCGGCTCAGCCGTCTGCTGCCACCCCCTGCCCGAAATCGCGGAGCTCAGCGCAACGACGAGGATCAGTCCGGTTCGATGGGGGCGCATCGGGGTCAAGTTTACTGCGCCGTTCGCCGCCACGCTTCCTTACGCTGCTCACGGTTGCGCTTCGCGCTTGAACGACGGGGCGACGAAACGACGAGACGACGTTTCCCGGGCAAGTACCAGCAACTTCCCGTTCGGGGATGACGCCGGCCGATCGGCCGGTTTATGCGAACGAGCACAAAGGGCTCGAAGCCCACAAAGAAACCGGCCAAATATCAACGGCTCCTTCCCTCGAAGAGAGAGCGATGACGGATCAGCCGGTTGCATCGACTTCACCCCGTTTACGTCGTCTCGTCGTATCGTCGTCTCGTCGTGCCAAGGCCGAAGGCCAACCGGCCTCAGGCGAAGCCGGGATGAGGGCGAACTACGCTCACACTCCGACCATCTTGAATCGCGCTCCCCGCACCTTGTAGCGCTTGTTGAGCACGATCGCGAGCGCCGTCATTCGCTCGATCAAGCGCGCTGACTGAAGGCCGCCTGCATCGAGCAGCCGCAAAGACGGAATGCGGCTGAGCAGATCGATCGCGGCCGCAGAGACTTCGGGCGTGTCGCCGCAGACGAACTCGTCGCAATCGAGGGGCGTATCGATCTTCGCGAGCGCCGATGCGGGGATGGTCTTGAACGCCGCGGCCAGGCGCACTTCGACCGGGAGGCGCGCGCGGATGAACTCCGTTGCGGATCCCTCCGCTACATCGGCGATGGCCGGGACACCTCGATCGAATGTCAGAGGAACCGTCAGATCGATCATGAGCGCGCCCGGCCGGAATCTCGTCCGGAAGGCCTCGAGCAGCTCTGCGACTCCCGAGAACGGCACCGCCAGAAAGACGACGTCGCAGTCACTTGCTACCCGTTCGTTGGTCGCCGCTCCCAGTGGCAGTGACGTGCCAAGCGCCGCCACCGTCTCCTGCGCGCGCTCGAGCTGACGCGATCCCACCAGGACCGGCACTCCGGCCGACGCGAGCCGCGCCGCGACCCCTCGCCCTTCGTGCCCGGTTCCACCGATAATGCCTGCGTGCATCGTGGAGGCAGTATATGACCGAGATTCCGAAAGCCTATCTCGACCTGTTCAGCAAACCGGCCTTTGCCCACCTGGTCACGCTGATGCCGGACGGCAGCCCGCAGGTCACGCCCGTCTGGGTCGATCTCGACGGCAACACGGTGATCGTCAACACCGCCAAAGGAAGGCTGAAAGACCGGAACATGAAACGTGACCCTCGCGTCGCGCTCGCAGTCAGTGATCCGGCGAACCCATATCGCTACGTCCAGGTACGCGGCCGGGTCTCCGACATCTCCGAGAACGGCGGGGATGCGCACATCGACAAGATGGCCAAGAAGTACCTCAACCAGGATAGCTATCCGTACCGGCAGGCGGGCGAAGTGCGGGTCGTGTACCGCATCACGCCGGAACACGTGCAGGCGTACGGGAGCTGAGCGCTCGGCTAAACCACGGAGCTCGGATTCGGGGCTGCCGGTTCCGGGCTGCGGATCGCGGACTGCGGGCTGCGGACCAGATCCGCATACGCCCACGGCAGGAAGGCGACGCCGAGCAGGGCGCGCGTGGCCGCAAACGTCAGGTGCGCCGCCAGGCTGAACGCCAGCAGCGTCGGCGCGTCCGCGTAGGCACCGAAGAAGAACACCCACGCCGCCTGCGTCGTCCCGAGCCGGGCGACCGTGATGGGTAGTGCCGCGATCATGAAGACGACCGGGAGGAAGGCCACGAGCGCCAGGAACGGCAGCGAGAGGCCAAACGCACGCGCGGCCACGTAGTGCAAACAGAGCGACACGAAGAACATCGGCGCGCGCAGCAGGATGACCTGAACGTATCGACCGGCGGGAGCGAGGCGGAACGTGCGCATCAACGCCCAGCCGCGCGGTGCGAGCACGACGCGGAGCATCCGCGCCAGAGGGCCTTGCCGATGTCCCTCACCGATGGCCGGCGACACCGGCGTGAGCCGCGAGTAGCTGAACACCGCGAGCCAGACCGCGGCGACGAGTGGCGGTCCCCAAAGCAGCTCCCGCGCGACCTCGCTGCGGATCTGCAGAATCCCGATCGTCGCCCACGCCACGAGATGCAGGTATTCGCTGAGCACCAGGAAGAGCACCGTGCTGCCCAATTGCAGGAACGGTGACTGTAGCCGTCTCGCCAGGTGAAGGGCGAGCGTGCCGCGCCCCGCGTTGGTGTTGAAGAAGCCGACCACGTAGGAGGCTGCACGCGCCGGCAACAGCTCGAAGTACCGGACCGGCGCATGAAACCAGCGCACCGCCGCTGTCAGCACCAGCGTGTCCCAGAAGAAATAGAAGAGCGTGTTCGGGATCATCGCCGCGAAGAAGACGGTGTAGTCGGCCCGCTGCAGTGCCGAGAGCAGCCGCGCGATCGGAATGCGGCGGAAGAGCAGGTAGAAGATCGCGGCGGTCGCGACGAGAGCCGCGGCGCGGTGCACCTTCTTCACCTGAACATGTCCGCTTCCGGGCGACGGAGCAACGCGCGCGCGCTGCCCTGCCCGATCCCGGCCGCGCCCAGGTCAATACCGCCAACGATTGCAGCGGGCACACCGTCGGTCTTGCCCATCACCAGTTCCGCGGCAGCCGCGAGCTCGTCGGCGACCGCGATGGCGGAGCTGACGAGCCGCTGCCCATACGCGTCGCTGCCGCCGCGGTAATCGGTAATCGGGATCAGCCCGGCGACGCCGATGGCCACGTTGATCTGCCCTTCTCGCCACGGCCGCCCGAACGTGTCGGAGATCACCACACCGATGGGCACGCCGAACGCTTCGCGCAGGCCTTCACACAGCCGCTGTGCCGAGCCATCAGGATCAGAAGGAAGGAGCGCCGCCCAGCCAGGCTCGACGTTCGAAGTGTCCACGCCGGCGTTCGCGCAGATCAGACCGTGCCGGGTCTCGCTGATGATCACGCCGCGTTCCATCCGCACCAGGCGCACCGATTCGCGGAGAACCAACTCGATCACACGCGGATCCTTGTTCCACGCCCGCGCCCACTCTCCGGCACGCGCCGACGGCGTGACGCTGTCGAGCGCGACGAGCGCTCCTTCGGACTTGGACACGATCTTCTGAGTGACGACTACGACATCTCCCGCAGCGACGGGATGGTTCCCCGCCTGGATCGCGGCGGTGAGCATGGCCACGAGATCATCGCCGGGCCGTATCTCTGGGAGTCCCTTGATGGCGGCGAGGCGTACCCAACCCGCGCCCACGCCTTGCGCGGACATGGGCGGAGTATGACATACGCGATTCGTTCAAGGCCGGGCACTGGCCGCTCTTGCGCCCTCTTCGCCGACCCGGCTGCGCTCCGCGCTCGAACGACGCCGCGCTTCGCGCGGTGACTGGAATGAGGGACGATTGGATCGCAAGCCGCCGGATTTTCGCTGGGCGGTTTGCGATCCAATCGTTCAGCGCGAAGCGCAAACCGTGTCGAGCGTAAGCTAACGTGAGAGCGAAGGATGCCGAATCAGTACCCGACGCCAGGGGTCCAATGCTGCTGATCCTCTCTGGCCTCCCCGGCGCCGGAAAGACCACCATCGCGCGGGAGCTCGCCCGCCGGCTCCAGGCCGTACACGTCCGCATCGACTCGATCGAGCAGGCACTCCGCAACTCCGGCGTCGTCCGGAACTCGATCGACGACGCGGGTTATCGGGCAGGGTATGCGGTGGCGGAGGACAACCTGCGGCTGGGGCTGACCGTGATCGCCGACTCGGTCAATCCGCTGCAGATCACCAGGACCGCCTGGCGTGCCGCGGCGGCCCGGGCGGAACGGCCATCGGTCGAGGTCGAGATCGTCTGCACCGATCTCGACGAGCATCGCCGCCGCGTCGAAGCGCGCGTGCCGGATCTCCCCGGTCATACCCTGCCGACCTGGCGCGAGGTCGTCGGGCGGGAGTACCAGCCGTGGGATCGCGAGCCGATCCGAATCGATACCGCGAAAACCGCGGTCGAACAGGCCGTCGCCATCATTTCTTCACACATGGAGCGCACCGGTGCCACACCTGAAACGTTCTAACAGGCATGAAGAAAGTGGCATTCGCGGCTCTCATCCTTGCCGCCGTGACCGGCGGGTTCTATTTCTACAAAGTCCGCAGTGCCGCGCCGGAGCCGGTCGTTACGACCCAGCCCTTCAGCCGTGGTGACATCGTCGAAGCGGTGAGCGCCACCGGCACCCTGGAAGCGGTCGAGACCGTCGAAGTGGGCACACAGGTGTCCGGCGTCGTCCGCGAGCTGTATGCCGACTTCAACTCGATCGTCCGCAAGGGCCAGGTGATCGCGCGGCTCGACCCGCAGCTGATTCAGACGCAGATCGAACAGCAGTCCGCCAACGTCCTTCGCGCGGAGGCTGATCTCGACCGGTTGAAGGTCGCGCTCACCGACTCGCGTCAGAAACTCGATCGCGCCCAGCAGCTGAGCGCAAAGGATCTGATCCCGCGGACGGACCTGGAATCCGCGCAGATCGACGTTCAGTCGTCGGAAGCCCAGCTCAAGTCCGCGCAGGCCGCGCTGACCCAGGCACGCGCGCAACTCAACAACCAGCGGGTCAGCCTGGGATACACGACGATCACCGCGCCAATCGACGGGATCGTGATTTCGCGCAACGTGGACGCCGGTCAGACCGTCGCCGCGAGCATGAACGCCCCGACGCTGTTCGTGCTGGCCGCGGACCTCACGAAAATGGAAGTCGTCGCCACGGTCGACGAGTCGGACGTCGGACGGATGCGGCCGGGACAGCAGGTGACGTTCCACGTGGATGCCTATCCCAACGATCGGTTCACCGGGGCGGTGTCACAGGTTCGGCTGCAACCGACCACCGTGCAGAACGTGGTGACCTATGCAACGGTCATCACCGTACCGAATCCGGAGCTGAAGCTGAAACCGGGCATGACCGCGAACGTGACGATCGAGGTGACTCGCCGGGACAACGTGCTGCGAGTGGCGAACGCGGCGACGCGCTTCCGTCCAACCGAGGAGATGTTCGCCGTATTGAACCAGCCAGCCCCGCCGCAACTCCAGCGCAATCGCACCGCCGGAGCGGCCGGCTCCCGGCCGGTGGTCCAGGCAGCGAACCGCAGCGGCACGCCGGGCGCGCAAGCCACTACCGGCTCCACGCCGGCCGCGCAGCCCGTCAACGCCATGAATTCGGGCGCCATGACCATCGACTCATTGTTCGCGCCGCTGCCAGCCGAGGAGAGCCGCGCCGCGGTCTGGCAGTACGACGAGAACAAGCGGTTGAAAATGATCAGGCTCCGCCTTGGCGCAACCGACGGAACCTACTCCGAGGTGTTGAACGCGGCTGATGTGCCGTCCGATGCGGTGGTCGTGACCGCGATGAGGACCGGCCTCGAACAGAAGACCAACGGTTCCTCAACGCCTGCGCAAAGCAGCAATCCGTTGCTCGGTGGTCAGCGCGGCGCACCCGGTGGCCGCGGCGGTCCGGCCCCGGGCGGACGTGCGTTCTAGGGGGACGCGACGACGGATACGGGAAAAGTATTCCCGGCAAACGGCTCAGCTCGCCACGCTTCTGAAATCAGCTGACGATTTTCGGCGCTGACGCACACGCCGCACACCACGGACACCCTCTAATCACTGACCGGGCCGGCGTGGCTCGGTTATTGACCTCCCGCTTCGAGCACTCGTCCTCGAAGACTGGGAGGTCCCTCAGGTGTCCCGATCCCACAAGCAGTCACTCCTTGCCACGTTTGCCATCATCGCCACGATCAGCGTGCCGGTCACGAAGACCGCGGCACGCGATACGGCCGTCGCCGGATCGCGCGCCGGCGCCGGAGACCGGACATCGTCGCTGAAGCGTTCCTATCTGGGAACCCCGCTGCGTTTCGAGCGCCGGATCGGGAGCTCGAACGACTTCGTGGGGCGCGGGATCGGATACGCGGTCTCGCTGTCGGATGGCGACGCGATCGTCAGGCTCGGACGACCCGATGAAACACCCGAGACCATCACGATCCGGCTGGCGGGACGACGCGGCAGCGTTGACGCATCCGCAGACGGCGAGTTACCGGGGCGATCGAACCAGGTGATTGGAAATGACCCGCGCCTGTGGAGAACCGGAATTTCCGGATACGCGCGCGTCAGGTACCACGATGTCTACCCCGGCATCGACCTGGTGTACTACGGCACGCAGCAGCAGCTCGAGTACGACTTCGTGCTCCGGCCGGGCGCCTCGCCGGCTGAGATCGCATTCGACATCGCAGGCGCGCGATCCGTGACACTCGATGATACCGGGAACCTGGTCATCGAGACGGCAACCGGATCACTGAGCCATCGCGCGCCCGTGATCTACCAGGAGGTGCGGGGGACGCGCACGCCGATCGAGGGCGGCTATGCCATCCGCCAGGACGGGCGCGTCACGTTCAAGGTCGGGCGCTACGACTCGCGGCTCCCGCTCGTCATCGATCCCGTCCTGACCTATGCGACCTATCTCGGCGGGTCACTCCAGGAACGGATTCATGCCGTCGCGATCGACGCGTCCGGCAGCGTCGTCGTCGCCGGCGAGACCTTCTCAGAGGACTTCCCCACCGCTGACGCGGCGCAGCCGCAGACTCACGGTTTCGGCGATGCGTTCGTGGCCAAGCTCACGCCGTCAGGCGATGCGCTCGTCTATGCGACCTACTTCGGCGGCTCGTTTCACGATGCAGCGGTTGGCGTGGCTGTCGATGCCTCGGGCGCGGCCTACATCACCGGATCGACTGCGTCCTGGGACTTCCCGACGCTGAATGCATTCCAGGGATCGCCCCGGGGAAATTTCGACGCATTCGTACTGAAGCTCGACGCGAACGGCACACTGGTCTACTCCACGCTGCTCGGTGGCAGTTTCGAGGACTACGCCTCGGCGATCGCGGTCGACGGGCTCGGTCGCGCACATGTCTCAGGGTCCACCCTTTCGGCAAACTTTCCGACTGCGAACCCGGTGCAGGCCTCGGCGGGCGGCTCGCCGCTGTTCCGCACCACGAATGGTGGCGACTCGTGGGCCGCGGCAGGCAGCGGGCTCCGGACCATCGGCGTGCGCTCGTTTGCGATCGACGCCGGGTCCGACACGATCTACGCGGGTACCGAGCTCGAGGGCGTGTTCAAGAGTACGGATGGCGGCACCACGTGGGTAGCGAGTGGACTCGAGCTCGGAGGACAGGTGTTGGGCCTCGCCGTTGGAGACGGCGCTCCAGCGGCTGTCTACGCGGCGACTCAATCCGGCATGTTTCGGAGCCGCGACGGCGGTCAGAACTGGGATCAGGTGCTCCAGGGCTGGGGAACCGCGCTTGCGGTCTCGCCGCAGGCCCCCTCGACGATCTACGCCGGCCTCAGCACCAACGGCTTTCCGATTGGGGTATTCAAGAGTGTCGACGGCGGCGACACGTGGACCGACACCGGTCTCATGGACGGCGTCCTCGCTCTTGCCGTGAGCGGCTCGACTGTTTACGCCGCCACGAACAACGCCCTCTACTCGAGCGTTGGCGGTGAAGGCTGGAGCCTGGCAAACGGCGGTCTGACGTCTCAAGCGACTGCGCTGGTTGCCAGTGCCAGTAATCCGCAGGTCGCCTATGCCGGGACCTTCGACGGCGTCTTCAAGACCGTCAACGGCGGTGCCTCATGGAACGCACTCCCGCTCCTGGCGGGTGTAGCCATCGGCGCGCTCGGCATCGGGACATCCGATCCATCGACGTTGATTGCGTCGGCGCAGTTTGGCGGCGCTGTCATCAGCAACGATGCCGGCGAGAACTGGCGCCTCACGCATTCTCAGAACGCCATGTTCCTGGCCGTGGCTATCCACCCTGCCGTCTCGACGACCGCGTATCTCGGTGGAGTCGTGAACCGGGACGCTTTCGTGGCCACCCTCGGCGCGGGCGGCAACACGCTGGAATTCTCGACCTACTTCGGCGGCTCAGGGCATGAACGGGCGACGGGCATCGCCCTGGACGCCAATGGCGCGCAGTACGTTGTCGGCGAAACGATGTCCACCGATCTGCCAGTGGTCAATGCCGTGCAACCTTCGCCCGGCGACCTGCAGGATGCGTTCGCTTTGCGCATCGGACCGGAGGGCGTCACCTATGCCACGTATCTCGGCGGCAACGGGTTCGAATCCGAAACGAGAGTCGCGGTGGATGCATCGGGCCGCGCGCACATCGCGGGGCTGACCTGGTCCATGAACTATCCGGTGGTGAACGCGTTCCAGCCCGAGCCGGGCGGCGGCTTCTCCGACCTGTTCGTTTCGGTGCTGGACGTCTCGGGCGCTTTCGTTCACTCCACTTACCTGGGTGGCGACGGAGCGGAGACCGATTGGTCGCAAAGCCTCGGGCCGAATGTCGCCGTGACGACCGCGGGTGACACCTACGTCACGGGCACGACACAGTCGCTGAACTTCCCGGTGTCCGCGGACGCATTCCAGCCCGCCCACGGCGGCGGTCAGAGCGATGTGTTCGTGACCCGGCTGGACGCGGCCGGACAGCTCCAGTATTCGACCTACGTTGGCGGATCCGGCGACGACTACGGCCGCAGCATCGCGCTCGATGTGAACGGCGAGGTGGCAGTCGCCGGCACGACGAACTCGACGAACTTCCCGCTGCGTAACGCTCTGCAGCCAATTCCCGGCGGTTCGGATGAAGGATTCATCGTCCGCATCGGTGAGCACGCCGGCCCGTCCGATACGGTCGCCCCGGTTACGACGGTCGCGCTCGGCGGCACGGCGGGACTCAACGGCTGGTACCGGTCCGCCGTAGTGGTCACGCTCTCGGCCAGCGACGGGGTGACCGGCAGCGGGGTCGCCGCGATCCGCTTCAGGCTGAACGGCGGTGCCCTCCAGACCTACGCCGGGCCGTTCACGATCAGTGCCGAAGGCATCACTTCCTTGACGGCCGAAGCGGTCGACGTCGCCGGCAACGTCGAGGTCCCGGCGCCTGCGACGGTGGTCAAAGTCGATACGGCTGGACCGAACGTCGCGATCGCTTCGCCGCGAACGCGGGAGTATCTCCAGTCAGGAACGGTGAACGTCTCGACGTCCGCCAATGATGCGGTGTCGGGGCTTGCGGGCCTCGTCCATCTGACCCTCGATGGCGCGCCGTTGAGCGGCAACGTGATCGATCTCTCGACGCTCGCGCTCGGCGCCCACGTGCTGTCGGAGTCTGCCGCCGACGTCGCGGGCAATCCGTCGCAGGCCAGCGTGACCTTCCAGGTCGTGGACGTGCTGGATACGGTCATCAACGTGCCCACCGAAGCCGCGACGATTCAGGCGGCGATCGATTTCGCGATCAATGGCGATACCGTGCTCGTCGCTCCCGGCACCTACCACGAGCGCCTCGACTTCCATGGCAAGGCGATCACGGTCATGAGCGAGGCCGGTCCCGAACAGACCATCATCGACGCCGGAGGCACGGGTTCCGTGGTGACCTTCATGTCCGGTGAAACACGCGCCTCGATCCTGAGTGGCTTCACGATTCGTGGCGGGGCCGCCGCCAATTTCGGTGGCGGCGTTCGCATCGGCAGTTCGTCGCCGACCGTCCGCGGCAACATCATCACCGGGAACCACTCGTGTACCGGTGTGGGCATCTACAGCAGCTTCGGCTCACCACTGATTCAGGGCAACCGCATCACTCAGAACGCGATTGCCGGGTGCACCGGCGGCTGGGGGATCGGCGTCTACATCGGTGGCAACTCGGCAGCCGAGATCCTCGACAACGAAATCACCGACAACACGGGCGAGGCGTCCAGCGGCGGCGGTGTCGCGCTGTTCGCCGCGGGCAACGCCGTGGTTCGCAATAACGTGATCGCGAGGAACTCCACCGCCGGAGCTGCCGGATGCGGCTGGGGCGGCGGCCTCGTCAGCGCCAACTTCTCCCAGGCGAAGATCATCGGCAACCTGATCGTCGGCAATCGCGCCTGTTTCGGCGGCGGTGTTGACTGGGGAGGCTCGACCGGCACCAGTCTCTTCGTCAACAACACCATCGCCGACAACGAGGCGTCCGTGGCCTGGCCGGGGATGCACGTCAGCGGCTTCGACGCCCGGAACGAGCTGCACAACAACATCATCACGGCGCGAACCGGACCAGCCCTTTACTGCGAGAACGCCGCGACGGTGTCCTCGCCGACCCTGACCTCGAACGACATCTTCAGCGGGGAGGGTGCCGCGTACGGCGGAACCTGCGCCGACCAGACGGGACTGAACGGCAATATCTCGGCGGATCCCGTATTCCTGGGAGCTGCCAACCGCGACTACCGCGTGGCGATGACGTCACCGGTCGTTGACGCCGGGAACGACGGAGCTCCGAGCCTGCCATCGACCGATCTCGCGGGCTTCGCCCGCGTGTTCGACGGCAATGGCGACGGCGTGGCTCGCGTCGACATGGGCGCGCTCGAGTCGCGGAACCGGGCGCCAGTCGTGAATGCAGGCGCGGATCAGACGATCACCGCGGGCGCCAACTGCCAGGGCGGGGTCGTTCTCTCGGCCGTGGCCAGCGATCCTGACGGCGAACCAGTGACCCTGACCTGGTCGGGAGCCTTCGGCACCGCCTCCGGTCCGAGCGTGTCGCTGATGCTTCCGCTCGGCACACATGTGATCACCGTGACCTCGGATGACGGCATCGGCGGCCGTGCGTCCGACACCGTCGTCGTCACGGTCGTGGATACGACGCCGCCGGAGATCACAGGCATCAAGGCGAGCCCGGCGGTGATTGACAAAGCCAACCACATGATGGTCCCGGTCGAGGTCATGGTGGATGCCACCGATGGCTGCGGAGCCGTCGACTGCCGCATCGTCTCGATCGCCAGCAACGAGCCGGGGCCGGACGACTCGTTCATCACCGGTCCCTTGACGCTGAAGGTTCGCGCCGAGCGCCTGGGCAAGGGCGACGGCCGGATCTACACGATTACCGTTGAGTGCACGGACACTGCGGGGAACGTTTCGACGTCGACGGTGACGGTGAGCGTGCCGAAATAGGGGCTGGGGGCCCCCAGCCCCCTCATCGATCAGGAATCATCGAAGGGGCCCGCAGCGTCACGCCGCGGCGTTTGGAGCTGATGCTGAAGCGCTTGTCGGGCTTGACGCCCTCCGGCAAGGTGTAGGTAATCGCGTACTGCGCCAGGAGATCGTTGGCGATCTGCTGCAGGGCCTGGGGAAAGGCGCCCGTGCTCGGGACCTCGAGCCGGCGCCCGCCCGACTGCTTCGGGCCGTCGCCGAGCACCTGTTCGCGCCCGCTCTGCTCCGCGAGCGACGCCGCGCTGCTGCTGTCGGTCGTGCCCCCGGCCAGTGTCACCGCGCTCATCGTGACGCCGCTCTGGCGCACCTTCTCGAGGACGCTTCGCGGATCGACGCCTGCCTGCCCGCCCGAGAACGCCAGCACCACGAGTGCGGACCGTTCGGGCCTCGCGGCAATCAGTTCGCTCGCCACTTCGTTGACGCCTTCGGCGACCTGGGACTCGGGCCGTGGATTGAGCGTGAGCTTGTTGATCCCCGCCACCAGCACGTCGAGCGCGCTGGTGTAGTCGGCGGCGGTATTGTTTCTGAGCCCGATCGTGACCAGCCGGATCTCCGCCTTGTCGATCACGCGCTTCATGAACGCGAACATCGCCTGGCGGACGGCGGCGTCAGCCATCAGCCGCTCCTCGACGGCGATGGTCAACCGCATCTTCGCCGACGCCGGGCCGGCCTTGACGATCTCCCGGTCCTTGCCACCCTCCTTCACGACCAGATCCGCCGCGGTCAGATCCGTCACGGCCGCACCATTGCCATCGACCACGGTCACGTAGACGGTGCGCTCTGCCGCCTCGATGACAGCCGGCGGGGCGAGCATGCTGGCGGCGAGAACCGTGGCGCGAAGCGTCATCTTCATGCGCGACATTCTCGACCAGGTGACGGCCGGCCGACAAGCACCGGCACGTAGTAGCATTCCGCGGACGGATATTTCGGAGGCCAGGATGCTGACCCACACTGTTCGCTGCCAGTCGTTCTTCATTGCCGCCGCGGTCGCGACCGCCGCGCTGGTGTCCGCGCAGCGCGGACCGGCGCGCGATCCACTGGTTCGCGAGAACGCGCTCGTGAGGCTTGCCAACCACACCCATGTGATTCCCGATGAGAACGTCGGCATGGTGCCCAACGTCGGCATCGTTGTCGGTTCCCGCGCCACTTTGGTGATCGATCCCGGGATGGGCCGGCGCAACGGCGAGATCGTCCTGAAGGAGGTCGCGAGGGTCAGCAAGAACAGCGAGCTGTTCATCGCCTCCACGCACTTCCATCCGGAGCACACCACTGGTTACCTCGCGTTCCCGCCCTCGGCGAAATACATCAACTCGACCACCCAGGAAGCCGAGTTCGAGGAAAACGGGATGCAGATGGTGAAGACCTTCTCGGGCCGCTCGACCCTGAACGCGGAGTTGCTCAAGGACGCCACCCGGCGCCGCGCCGACATCACCTTCGACCGGGAGTACGCGCTCGATCTGGGCGGCGTCCGCGTCCGGTTCCTCCTCGTCGGACCCACCCACACACGGGGGGATACAGGCTTCTTCGTCGAGGGAGACAACGTCCTCTTCGCTGGCGACGTGGTCATGAACGAGTCGTGGCTCGCGGCCAACGCGTCGTCAAGCATCAAAGCGTGGCTGACCGCGTTCGATACGTTCGAGGCCCTGAAACCGCGCACGATCGTGCCGGCCCACGGCGCCGGCGGCCAGGGAACGTTGATCGCCGCCAATCGGGCCTGGGTTCGAGAGCTTCAGGAGAGGACGCTCGCATTGAAAGGGCAGGGCAAATCGATTGACGAGACTGAGAAGACGGTCTCGAGCGAGATGCAGGCCAAGCATCCCGGCTGGCCACGCGCCAACGGGCTCGCCGCCCTCTCGCGGTCGGCGTACGAGGGGCGTTAGAAGGGAAAAGGCACGACGCCGCGCAATTCCCGGATGAAGGATCGGAAGCGTGCCGACGGCAGGATCTCGTCGCCGGCAGCGGTCCGGCGAACGATCAGCGCTGCCGCATCCGCGCGCGCATCGATCAGCGCCTGGCCCCGCTCGACGCCGAGCACACTCATTGCGGTATCGAGTCCATCGGCGACGAGCCCGCTCCTGGCGACAACGGTCACGGTCAGATCCTCGGTCAGTCCCATTCGGGTTGACGGGTCCACGATGTGGGAGTAACGGCGGCCGCCGGCGTCGAGATGCTGCTCGGCGGCGCCCGCCGTCGAAACAGCGGCATTCGTGAGCTCCACGACCTGCGAAACCATCTGATCGCCGGGCAGGTCGTGTACCGAGATCCGCCACCCGCGGGTGCCTGGAGGTGCATCGCTCATGGCCAGGTCGCCGCTGATCGCAACCATCGCCGAGCGCACGTCGAGGCTGCTGATTGCCGCCAGCGCCTCACTCGCAGCGTAGCCTTTCGCAATGCCGCCGACATCGAGGGCCATGCCCGGCTGGTCCAGTCTGACGGTGCAGCGCGCCGGATCCAGGTGCAGCTTCCGGTAACCGGTGCGGCTGGCAGCCTCACGCAGTGCGTCCGCGTCCGGCACCCGCTTCGCGCGCCGCGCCTCTCGCCACAGGCGAATCACCGGTCCTATCGTCACGTCGAAGGCGCCGTTCGTCTGCTCGGCAAGATCCTGTGAGGCTGACAGCACTGTGAAGAGATCACGACTGACCGCTACCGGTGTCCGGACTGCCGTCCGGGTCAACCGGCTCAATCCGCTGTCTGGCTTGTAGTCGGAAAGAACCGCGTCGAGATCGCCGATGCGGTCGAACCCCGCCCGAAACGCGCGCCGGGCCTCATCTTCACCGCTCGTATAGACCGTGATCTTGACCAGCGTGCCCATGTGGGGCTCGACAGATTCATAACGGTGCAGAAGTTCCCGGTTCCCAGTTTCCAGTTTCCAGTTTTCCGCCAGGACGCCCATCGGGACAGTGGCGACCAGCGCGACGAACGCAAGACCTACGACTCTTGCCATTGTCCTGAAACTGGCGACTGGAAACTGGAAACTGACAACCGTCAGAACGGATCTACTTCCACCCCGTTATTCCACGCCCGATACATGTCGAGCGCGCTCGGGAGGCTCGCCGGACGCACCAGCCGGAATCCGAGCCACTGCGCGTCGGTCATGTACCAGACGCTCTTCGGCAATTGCGGATCCTGCCGCTTCCAGGAGGCATCGGACTTGACGCGGGCCGTGCACGTCACCGCGGGCTCCTCGTCGTTCCACGATCCGCCCCGGACTGCGTGGGGGTACGACGTCTTCGATGGGACGACCGGATTCTGCTGGGCAGCCGCGGCATAGGGCGCGTATTGATCGAGCGTCCACTCCATCACGTTGCCGAGCATGTCGTAGAGTCCCCAGGCGCTTGGTTTCTTCGTCCCGATGGCGTGGTAGGTCCCCGACGTGAAGTTCCCCTGGGGCGAGTTCTTCTTGTACCACGCGACATCGTCGAGCGGTTTCGGCGCGGGTTCGCCGCCGGCGCGGCAGGCGTACTCCCATTCCGCCTCGGTCGGCAGCCGGTAGAACTCGCCGGTCTTCGCGCTGAGCCACTGCGCGAACTTGCTCGCTGCGTACTGGGTCATGCTGATCGCCGGGAAGCCCTGGTTGCCCCGGCCGAAGCTCATTTCGAGATGCGGCGCCGTCGGGCGGCTGAGCGCATCGACCAGCGCATCCGGGTGCTCCTTCTCTCTCGCCTGATCCGTGAACATGAACATCAGGTAGGCGTCCCACGTGACCTCGTGGGTCTGCATCCAGAAGGCGTCGAGCTTGACCTTGTGCGCCGGCTGCTCGTCGGGCTTCGCGCCAGGAGCGTCCGACCCCATCGTGAATTCGCCGGCCGGAATCGGCGCCATGCCGTAGCTGACCGTCGTGTTCGGGATCGTGACCTTGTAGGCGGCAGGTTTTGCGGTTGCGCTCTTCTTGCTTTGTTCTTCGATCCGCGCGCGGATCTTTTCGACGGCGGCGAGCTCCTTGGGATCGGGAGCTTTCGCTGCCTGCGAGCTGAGGAGAGGGACTGCCTGCGCGATGGTCAGGAGGACCATCGCGAGACAGAGGGCACCGCGGAGATTCATGCCATGGTCGTCCGGCCCGGAATCGCCAGGCCAGGAACTTCGTGCTTCGCGTTCCACTCGACCGGCTTCGGCACCAGGCTGACCTGTGAATTCAGCACCTGATCCCACGTCAGCTGCTGCCCCGAGTAGGCGGCATTGCGGCCCATGATCGCGAGCAGCGTGCTGGTCGCGAGGTTGAGATCGTCGTTCTTCGGCTTGCCGGAGCGAATCGACGCGAACAGCACGTCGTGCTCCTTCTGATACATGTCGTAGGCCTCGCCCTCGAACTGCCACTTGACCTTGCCGTCGGGGGTCTCGATCCGCGGCTGCCCGACGCCCAGCACCAGCGTCGCCTCTGTGCCCATGACGTAATCGTGCGTGGCGTTGTAGCAGCCGGTCGACTGACGGTTCGCGAGAAACACGCGGTAGCCGTTGGGGAACAGATAGTTGGCCTCGAAGTGATCGAAGATGTTGCCGCCGTTGGCGGGCACCGCGCGCCCGCCGATCGCCACACAGCTCGCCGGCGGCTGATCCTTCATGATCCACATGATCTTGTCCGCGTTGTGGACGGCCTGCTCCACCAGACTGTCGCCGCACAGCCAGGTGAAGTTGTACCAGTTCCGGATCTGCCACTCGATGTCGCTCATGCCCGCCGGCCGCTCGCTCTCGGGCGGCATCGGCTTCACCGGATTGGTGTAATAGGTCGAGTAGTGCGCCACGAGGCGGCCGAGCTCGCCGTTGTGCACACGCTGCACGGCCTCCTGGATCATGTTGTTGTAGCGCCAGCAGAAGCCGCCGACCAGCGCCAGGTTCTTCGTCTGCGCGAGCTTCTGCGCCGCGATGACCTCACGGACGCCCGGTGAATCGGTCGCACACGGCTTCTCGCAGAACACGTGCTTGTTGGCGTTCACCGCCGCCGTCAGGTGCTGCGGCCGGAATCCCGGCGGCGTCGCGAGCAGGACCACGTCGACACCGCTGTTGATCACCTTGTCGTACGCGTCCAGCCCGAAGAAGGCGTTGTCGATCTTGACCCGCGCGCCGAACTTCTCGCTGCCCTTCAAGCGGTTCGCCGCCCGGTCGACGATCGCCTCGTCGATGTCTGCGATGGCTGTCAGCTCGGCAGCGGCGTCGGCAGTCAGGGCCTGCGCGGCCGCTCCGGTGCCGCGTCCGCCGGAGCCGACGAGCCCGACCTTGACCGCGTTGGTGACCGTCTGGCTCGAAATGATTGCCGGGAACCCGGCTGCCAGAACGCCGGCGCCGGTCTTCTTGATGAACTCGCGTCGTTCGATTCCGTCCGCGTGTGTCCGAGGTGTGCTTGGCATGGCTATGAACCTTCAGTGACGTCGATCCGACGCATGATACCAAAGTAGAATCGGCACATGCGGACTCACCGGCCGTGCTTCTTTCAGAGCAAGACGACTGCCCTGACCATAATCGTTGTGCTCGCGGGCGGCATCACGGCCGGGTCGCAAACACTCGGAACTCCGGCAGGCGAGCCGCTTTTTGACGGCAAGACGCTCACCAACTGGCAGCCGTCGAAGTTCCATGGCCAGGGCACCGTCACGATCGAGAACGGCGACATCATCCTGGGCAGCGGCAAGGATCTGACGGGCATCACCTGGAGCGGATCGGCACTGCCGAACACCAACTACGAGCTCACGCTCCAGGCACGTCGCCTCGAAGGCCGCGACTTCTTTGCCGGCGTCACCTTCCCCGTCGGCGATTCGTTCTGCTCGCTGATCCTCGGCGGTTGGGGAGGAACGATGGTCGGGTTGTCGAGCATCAATGGAATCGACGCATCCGAAAACAGCACCTCCCAGTCGATCGACTTCGAGATGCAGCGCTGGTACGACATCCGGATCCGGGTCACACCGGAGAAGATCGACAGCTGGCTCGACGGCAAGCACATCATTGAGCAGCCCTTGAAGGGCAACCAGATCAGCGTGCGCATCGAGGTCGAGCCCTCGCAACCGCTCGGGATCGCGTCATGGCGGACCAAAGCCGGACTCAAGGACATTCGCTTGCGGCGACTCAATTAGTCCGGTCACACACAACCTCAGCAGTCAGATTAGGACTCAGCTGGGCAGGTACTTTGCACCTCGGCAGGTGTGCCGACCGCGGTTGTACAGATTGAAATCGATCAGGTGCCGCGGATCCTGTCGGTAGCCGACCGTCACACCCGCGCCCTCGTCATCGCCCGTCGTCATGGCCGACCGGTCGGCGGGTTCTACGTCTCGGTTCGCGACGGCCACGTCGACATGCCGCGCCTCCACGCCGAACTGGCGCGCGCGATCAGGAACAAAACATGGCAGTGGAAGGTCGACGAATATGTGGGAGCGCCACCTTCCGCGGCGACGCGCCCCGAGTGCACGGTCGCGATCTGCACACGCGAACGTCCGGATGACCTCACGAGGGCGCTCCAGGCCGTATGTGCGTTGCGCCCTCAACCCGCGGCGATCCTGGTTGTCGACAACCATCCGGCCACATCGCGAACCCGCGAGGTCGTCGACGGCTTTCCCATGGTGCGCTACGTCCGTGAGGATCACCCGGGCCTGGACGCTGCCCGCAACCGGGCGTTGACCGAAGCACGCACGCCCGTCGTGGCGTTCACCGATGACGACGCAGTGCCCGAGACCGACTGGTTGGAGCACCTGCTCCGGCCGTTCGCCGATCCTCGGGTGCGGTGCTCGACCGGGTTGACGCTCCCGCTGGAGCTCGAGACACCGGCACAGGAGTGGTTCGAACGATACAGCCCCTTCGGCCGGGGGTTCGAGCGGCGTGTATTCGACGGCACGCGTCACGATCCGGTTGCGGTGAACCTGGTCGGCGCAGGCGTGAACATGGCGATGCGCCGGAGTGTGCTCGACGAGCTCGGCGGGTTCGACGAGGCGCTCGATGCGGGCACGGCCAGCCGCTCCGGCGGCGATCACGAGATGTTCGGACGGCTGCTCGCGGCCGGGCACCGGATTGTCTACGAGCCGGCCGCCGTCAGCTGGCATCGTCACCGGCGTTCGTGGACCGAGCTGCGCGACACCCTCTATGGATATGGCGTCGGTGTTTACGCGATGTGGACCCGGCGCCTGCTCTTCGAACGCGAGCCGGCCGTGCTGCGCCACGCCGTCCGCTGGCTCCGGCACGGCCAGGTGCCGTCGCTCTGGCGCGCGGTCCGCCGCGATCCGGACAGCATCCCGCTCGATCTTCAGTTTGCACAGCTCCGGGGCTGCGCGGCCGGGCCGTGGGCCTACTTCCGCGCGCGCCGCGAGCAGCGCGAGGGGATGGCGCGGCCGGAGGCCGCGCAACTCCCGAGCGGAGTGGGGCTTGGGGGCCCCGTGAGCGAGGGAGCAGGGGAGTCCGAGGGGCGAGCCCCTCGGAATAATAAGAAGCCAGCGTGACCGCTCCAGTCCGTGAAGTCTCGATCGTCATCCCGACGCACAACCGCCGTGCGTCCGTCGAACGGACGCTGACCGCGCTCTCCACCCAGTCCTATCCGCTCACCTCAATCCAGGTCATCGTCGTCGCGGACGGCTGTAGCGACGGAACCGCGGCGCTCGCAGACGGCCGCTGGCCAATGGATGTACGGATCATCGAGCAGGCGAGTCAGGGGCCAGCTGCGGCCAGGAATCGCGGGGCGGCGGCTGCAACCGGCCGGCTGCTGATCTTTCTGGACGACGACATCGAGCCATCTCCGGGGCTGGTGGCGGCACACGCAGGGGCTCATGCGGAAGACACGGCAGCGGTTGCCATCGGTTATCTGCCGCCGCAGCTGCAAGGACGACGCGACCTGTTCGCGATGATGCTGGGGGCGTGGTGGGAAGCCATGTTCGAGCGGATGGCTGCACCCGGGCACCGCTTCGCCTACACCGATCTGCTGAGCGGGAACTTCTCGTTGTCGCGGTCGCTGTTCACCCGGGTCGGCGGCTTCGATGAGACGCTCCGATGTCATGAAGACTACGAATTGGGGCTACGGCTCATTACCGCGGGTGCGCGGCTTCGATTCGTTCGGGAGGCGGCAGGATGGCACCATGAGCACACCGTGCTCGTGCGTGCGTTGCAGCGGAAGCGCGACGAAGGGCGGGCAGACGTGACGCTCGCGCGCCGCTACCCGCAGCTGATATCGGTCCTGCCGCTTGCGGCCTTTCCTCGTCATCTCACTCTACGGGGCCGAGTCCTGAGACGTCTCGCGCTGGCATCGCCGGCCGCCGGAGATCTCATGGCCGCGGGCTGCCGGTCGATGCTGACCGTGCTCGAACGGGCTCGGTTGCGTGCCCGTTGGCGGCGGCTGCTCGACGACCTGCTCTCATACTGGTACTGGCGAGGTGTCGGTGAGGCGCTGTCGGGGGACTCATTGGAGACGATCCGCCGTTCGAAAGCACCGCCTGATAGCTGTGACCTCGACCTGCGGATAGGCCTGGAGGCGGCGATGCAGGCGCTGGACGCGATCCGTCCCGAGGCCGTCCGGCTGCGATGGGGCGAGCTGACCGTGGGAGAAATCGAGCCACACCCTGGCGCCGAGCGCCTTCAGGGTCGTCACCTGCCCGGGCTGCTGCGCGATCGCTTCGCGGAGCCCTTTGCCGCGGCACTAGCCCGGGCACACGCGCTCGAAAACGCCGGCGTGTCGAAACACGAGGCGACCGTTGACGAAGCGTGAATTTCCTGCATCGCTGTTGCTCTTCGCATGGCTGACCTGGGCGGCCTTCGTCCTCTGGCACTACTACGCTCGACTGCTGCAGGTTGTGATGGCAGGGCGACTTCCCACGCTCCGGGACTGTGTCCTCGTCGTGATCTTCCTGGTCGGCGGTGGCCTGACCGTGCCGATCGCAATCCGGAGCATCGGCGTCATTTCGCGTCTGCGCCGAACCAGGGTGGTCTTCACGACTGCCGCAATTGCGGCTGTGCCCTGGTTGTTCGTTCACCCGCTTCTGCTGCACAGGCTGAGTTCACTCGGCATCTCCGGCGCACCCGCAATCGGCGAGGCGATCGCGCGCGCAGCCATCGGCATCATCGGAGCGCTCCTGGTCGGCGCATCGCTAGTCGCCTCGGGCACGTTCGTGCTCCGGCTGCTCCGCTGGCAAACGGCATCACGTATCGAACAGCTGGTGTTCGCGTGGACGATGGGGATCGGCGTCGTGAGCTTTGGATCGCTGCTGCTGGCTGTCGCCGGACTTTATCGTCCGCTGCCGCTCACAATTTTCATCAGCGTCCTGCTGATGACTCCATGGCTTCCGGTCCTTCGGGGCGCTCACAACCCTACGCCGGCTGCCCGCCTTCGCGCGTCGCGCTTCGGCGAGGCAGGCTCTGATGGGTGGCTTCCGCCTTTAGGCGGAAGGCTGCCACCGGCGTTCGACTTCCGCCCGCTCAACTGGCAAACGTTCACATGGCTGTCCGTTATCGCGGCGGCCCTACTGTATGGACTCATCGCTGCATTCGCGCCGGAAAGGGAATTCGACGCCCTCTGGTATCACCTGTATCTCCCGCGCCTGTGGCTCGAGTCCGGACGGCCGGTGGACCTGGTCCAGGAGTACCCATCGCTGTATCCGCTGACCTGGGAACTGGTGTTCGGCACAGGCATGACACTCGGCGGCGTGGTTGGCGCGAAGCTGCTCCATTTCGCCTGTCTGCCCTTGCTCGCGGCGCTGGTGTGGCGCACTGCCAGGTGGATGGATGTCGGCGCGGCGGCCGCGGCCGCATTTGTGGTCACGACGCCCACGCTGCTCTGGGAAGCGAGCACCACCTACATCGATCTCGCGCTCGCGCTGCACACGGCGGCGGCAGGATATGCACTCGCCCGGTATATCGTTCACGGCGAGCGCCCCTGGGCGATGATCGCCGGCCTTCAGCTCGGGCTGGGCGCCGCCACCAAGCACCTGGGCATCGTCGTCGCGATCGTTGCCGTGATGGTGTTCGTGATCGCAGCGGTGCGCAGCGGGCGCACGTTCCGGTCGGTCGTTCGGATCGCGGTTCTGATCACCCTCCTCGCGGCGCTGCTTCCGTCATCCTGGTATCTCCGCAGCTGGCTGGCGTCCGGGAACCCGGTGTTTCCCGAGATGTACGGGGTGTTCGGCGCTTCCCCGCCAGAGCGATGGGATGCCCGGACCACCCAGGGGCTCGAGCATTTCCTGGAGCGCTTCGGACACGGTCGTTCGGCCGGCGCTCTCGCCGCATTGCCCTGGGATGCCACCGTTAACGGCGCCGCGTTCGGCGGCTCCCTGGGACCGCTCTTCCTGGTACTGCTGCCCGTGCTGCTCCTGACCCGGAATCACCCTCGCGGAGTGATCTGGATTGCCACCGCTGCTGCCGCGTACGTCGCCGTGTGGGCGTCGCCGTTGAGCAGCTTCCAGCTGCGGTTCCTGATGCCGATCGTGCCGCTGCTGGCGTTGCTGGCCGCCGTCGCACTCGAACGGGCGAGCGGTCTTGCGAGAGGGCTCCCGGGAGTAGCGCTCTTGATCACCGCGGCGACGATCGCCCTCGCGGCCCTCAACTTCCCGATGTTCATGAGGCTGCACGAGTCAGACGAGCTGTGGCTGACACACGTCCTGCGACAGCCGCCGCTCGCCGTAGTGATTGGACGGCAGTCGGAGCTCGAGTACCTGCGCCGGCAGGTGCCTTCCTTCGCGGCCTGGACTGCGATCGACGCGACGCTGCCTCCCGATGCCCGGATACTGACGTTCACCGAAGGGGATCACCTCTACAGCCACCGGTGGCGTGTGTCGCACTACGCCACCATGGCGCGCCCTGCGGTCTGGGATGCCGCCGGGGCCGACACGATTTCCGCGGCCGAAGCCTTGCGCGCGCTGAGAATCACCCACATCCTGTTCGATCGCCGCGAGCTCCTTCCGGAACGGGCCGGCTCGCTTGCGCTTGCGTCGGCCGCGTTCCAGCAGGCGTGCGTGTCGGAGTTCGATGACGGCCGTCACTGGGTGTGCCGGGTGGACTACTCGCGACTTCCGGGCCCGGCGCCGTGAGGAAGGGGCCCGGCGTTACTCGCTCTCGCCCCTGTCCAGCAAGTCGTCCTTCCAGAGCGACAGCTTGCGGCCGATATGAACGAACGCGCCGCGCGGGTGCCAGCGGACCAGCGTGGCGACTTCGGCGAGCATCTGCAACCATCCCGAGCGGGTCCTGACCCTCCCTCGGATCTGTGTCGCCAGGCGGTCGCCGTAGTAACCACGGATGTTCTCCAGCCCGGCGCGATGCGCGGCGCGCGTCGCGGGGTCGATGAGAAACGATCGCTGCCGCTCCATGACGACGCAAAGCTGGCGCAGCATCAATGCCGCGTCTTGCGACATGTTGGCGCCGTGCTTTCGATATTCGGCCACGACCGCATCGTGAAACCCGACCGGATACAGCCGGCTGAGCCGGAGATACAGGTCATAGTCCGCGCACGCATTGACCGTCGAATCGAACCTTCCGGCTGCCTCGACCGCCGCGCGACGAAACATCACCATCGCCGGGTTACGAATGCTGTTCCGTCGCAACAGACCGCGGTACGGGTGGTCGCTCCCGCGGACCGGCTGTTCGGTAGGCATCGGCTCGCCCTCGCCGGAGATGAACCGGCTGAAGCCGGCAACGAACGCCAGCGACCGGTCCGCGCTCATCTGCGTTGATCCGGATTCGAGTGCCCCGGGGAGCAGCCGGTCGTCGGCGTCCAGGAACACGACCAGTTCGCCGCGGCAGTGCGCGAGGCCGGTGTTGCGGGCCGCAGCGAGTCCGCGGTTCTCCTGGGTGATGCAGCGTACCCCGGGAAACCGCGCGACGACGGTCAGCGTGTCATCGGTGGATCCGTCGTTCACAACGATGATTTCGACACCCTGGTTGCCCTGTTCGAGCACGCTGCGTATCGCGTCCCCGAGATATCGCGCCTGGTTATAACAGGGGATCACGACCGAGATCAGCGGTGCGCGTTGCAGCGTCGCGTCGGCAGCCCCGGTGGGTGCTTCTGCCGCCCCTGTCAGTAGCGAGCTCATGATGATTCGGTGGTGACCGGCAGCCGGGCCGCGGTGCTGTGGCTCGAGACGCGGTATTCGAAGGGTTGCGCAAACACTCCCTGACTCGTGTGGCGGCCCTGAACGTATAACGTCGTCCGTCCAAACCGCCAGGCGACCGGCCGTCCTGCACCGACCGGGGTCACGGTTGCGCCGAGGGTGTAGACGCCGGGGGCCAGCAACAACTCGGGAAAGGTGAACTCCACCGAAACTTCCGTCGCGCCTGGCGTCGTTGCAGCTGGAACCTCACCGCTGCACGTGGTGAGGAGCGTTCCGGCGTTGAAGTCGTAGAACGACAGCGTCACCCGCGCGGCAGTCGCGGCGTCACCGCTCAGGGACACGCGGGCGATCAGCGGCGCACCGGCAACCGCCGCCAGCAGCGACGTCCCCTCCGGCGAGTGCAGCGTCAGCGCGGCGATACGAACCGGCGCATCGCCCGGCTCGTTGACGTCGGCGTCCGACGGCACCGCGTCGGAACCGTTCACCAGGCGTTGATAGCGGGTGATGACGTCAGTGGCGCTGCCGTCCGCGATCAGCCGGCCTCTGTCGACGAGGATCGCCCGGTCCGCCAGCTGCTCGATCGCACCGAGATCGTGCGACACGAGCACCATCGTGGCGCCGTTCCGCTTCAGTTCCTGGATGCGCTGCAGGCAGCGGCCCTGGAATTCCGCATCGCCGACCGCGAGCACCTCGTCAACGAGCAGCACGTGCGCCTCGAGATGCGCCGCGATCGCGAATCCGAGCCGGACGTACATCCCCGACGAGTAGTACTTGACCGGCGTATCGAGAAAGGCCGCGACACCCGAGAAGTCGCTGATGCTGTCCAGGCGTGCCCTGATCTCGCGGCGCTTCATGCCAAGGATGGCGCCGCTCAGGAAGACGTTCTCGCGTCCGGTCAGCTCGGGGTGGAAGCCCGAACCAACCTCGATCAGCGCGGCGAGCCGCCCGACGATCGTGATTTCCCCCTCCGTCGGATCCGTGATGCCGCCGAGGAGCTTGAGGATGGTGCTCTTGCCGGCACCGTTCCGCCCGATGATGCCGATGGTCTCGCCGCGGCTGATATCGAAGCTCGCGTCGCGGAGGGCCCAGAAATCCACGGTCGGGCTCCACAAGGCGCGAGCGGCACGTCCCGCCAGACCGGCGGGGACATCGTCTTTCCGCTGCACACGGTAGCGTTTCGACACCCGATCGCACCGCACGTCGATGGCCATGTCAGATCACGTCCGCCATCGTCTTTTCGACGCGCTTGAACGTCGCGTACGCGACCGGCAGCAGGATCGCCGCCGTGATCAGCGGGACGGCTAACACGGCGAGATCCGGCGGGGTGCCGTGCACGACCGCGCGCCGGAAGCTTTCGACGACGCCGGTCATCGGGTTGAGCATGAACCACGGACGGTAAGCGGCGGGAACGCCCGACACCGGATACGCGATCGGCGTTGAGAACATCCAGAGATACAACAGCAGCGGCACGGCCAGACCGACGTCGCGGAATCGCACGTGGACGGCCGACAGCATCAGCGCCGCCGCAATGACCAGGGCCACGACGGTCATCACCGCCGGAACCGCAAACACGATCGCCAATCCGATCGGCCGGCCGTGATAGACGAGCAGGCCGCCAAGCACCGCGCTGCCGATGCACAAATCGAAGAGCGCCGCGGCCACATAGGTGAGCGGCAGGATCTCGCGGGGAAAATAGACCTTGGTAATCAGCTGGCCGTGGGAAACCAGCGCGTGCGTAGCGCTTCCAACCGCGGTGGCGAAAAAACTCCACAGCAGCAGGCCGCTATACACAAACAGCGAGTAAGGAACCCCCTCGCTCGGCACACGGGCGATCCGGCCGAACACGAGGGTGAAGATCAGCATCAGGCCGACGGGCTGAAGCAGCGCCCAGCAGACACCCAGGACCGACTGTTTGTAGCGGACGCGGATCCGGTGTGCGGTGAGCGTCCAGAACAAATCGACATGACCGGCCAGCGCGCGCAGATCGGCGCCGATACCTTGCCGGCGATTCGGCCGGCGTACAGTTACCGGACGATTGGCATCCAAAGCTCTGGCGAGATTCGACACGGCCAGCTGATCTGCAAGCCGGATGCCCGGCCGGCTCGGCAGCGCGGGCCGGGATCACCGGGGTGCGCCGGGATCCTTCTTTTCGTCCGGGTCGGCGGCGTGGTATCCGCTCCGCGCCCTGACCGTCAAACCGCGTTTACGGCCTTTCACCTCGAGCTTGTGCCATCCCGACTTCAGCGACGCGTCAATCGCGAGGAAACATTGCTGCCGCATCTCACCGAGGAGCGTCTCGACGGCGGCCGTGAGCTGCTCGGGATTCGCGGCCGGTACCTGCTCGCCGCCGGTCATCCGCGCCAGGTTCGTCAACTGCGAGTTGCCGCCGCCGAAGAACCGCCGCTTCGGAGCAACCGCGACCACGTAGACCGGCACGTCGACCGAGCTCGCGAGACCGGAGACGTCAGACGGCGACCGCGCGCTGCTGGTGTCCTGGCCGTCGGTAATGACGACGACGGCCCGCCGCTGAGACGGCTGCTCTGACAGCCGCTTCGCGGTCTCGGCAATGGCATCGTACAGCGACGTCTGCCCCCACATCACCGTCTTCGACAGCGCCTTCTGAATCACCTCGTCGTCCGGGGTGAAGGGGGTTTCCTGGCGAAGCGCCTTGTCGAAGGTGAACAACGCCGCTTCGTCGGTGCCGGTCAGCGCGTGAAGCATTGCGCTGATGACGGCGCCGGCCTGCTTCTCGTTGGCGTCGCGCATGCTGCTGCTGGTGTCGAGCAGCAGCGCGATCGAGATAGGGGCCTGGTCCGTCGAACGGAAGTCCACAATCGCCGTGGGCACGCCGTCGTCGAGCACCTGGAAATCCTCGCGGGTCAACCCGCGGACGAGCCGGCCACCCGAATCACGGACCACGGCCGTCACGGGAACGACGGCGACGCCGGCCTTGAATTTGGGAGGGGCCTGATCCTGCGCAGCTAGAGGCAGGGTGGCAATGCAGACGAGCGCCAGAACGAGAGAGGCGGGAAATCGCGGCGTCACTCTTCTATTGTGACGCAGGCCCGGGGGTTCGCGGTTCGGGGCTCGGCGGCTCGCGACCAACCGGGCCCCCGAACCGCCGAACCGCCGACTCCGACGTTCAGGTCCGCGCCGTCAGCGCCGCCCTGCAGTACTCGACACACTTCTTCACTTCCTTCACGGCATCCGAGCCTTCGGGCACGTTGTACTCGAGCTCGATCGACGCCGGGATCTCCCACTTGTTCTTCTTCACCATCTGCAGGATTTCCTTGATCGGCGTCTCGCCGGTGCCCCAGGCCAGGTTGAGGGAGCAATGATCCGGAGTGGTCCGATCCTTCAGGTGGAAGCTGCCGATGCGGTCGTGATGCTTCTGGAGGAAGTCCATCGGCGTGCCGCCGACGTTGCCGGCCGCGACCCAGTGGCCGAAATCGACGTTGGCCTTGTTGCCCTTCGATAGCGTGAAAGCCTTGTCGAAGGCGGTCATGCTGCCCTGGGCGTGCGTGTGGTAGGCGGCGTAGATCTTCTTCTTCATCGCGAAGTCGCCTACCCGCTTCAGCTGCGCGTCGTCGGTGAGGAGCTCCAGCGTGGTATGGCTCGCGCCGAGCGCTTCCGCCACGTTGAAGACGTACTCGAACTCCTCGTCCGACATGTTGGCGTTGAGCATCTTGGTCGCGTAGATGGTCACGCCGGCATCGTTGTACATGTTCCGCAGCTTCTTGAAAGCGTCCATCGAGACGCTGGTCCGCCACGCCTTTAGCTTCGCCGCCTGCTCCTTCTGCGCCGCCTCCTGCTCGGGAGTCGTGTCACCGCGGCCCCGTCCGCCGCCTCCGCCGCCACGCGCTCCGCCACCGCCGCCTGGCGCCGGGATCACGCAGTCCTGTCCGGCCCACGATCCGCGCTTCGCGCCCGGTGGCAATTCTGCCGGGACCGCGCCGCGTTCACCCCGCCCGCCGCGGCCGCCAGGTTCTCCCGGACCGCCCGGTCCGCGGCCGCCCCCGCCGGGCCCGCCGCCGCGGCCAGCCGGAGTGGGTGCACCGGCGTAGCTCTCGATCGGTCCGCCCATCAACTCCACCGCATTGATCCCGGACTCGACGATGTACTTCAAGGTGGCTTCGGCGCTCTGATCGGACATGCTGCGGTAGCTATAAGTGATGGTCCCGATCTGCACACCTTCGATCTTCGAGCTGGGCTTCCCCTGGGCGAAGGCGGTGAAGAAGTCGCTGCCTCCCAGCACCGCTGCGGCGGGTACGCTCGACAAGGCCAGCTTTCCAAATTCACGTCTACTCAGCATCGAAATCTCCTCGGTAGATGATGTCTGGGGGTTACTTTTACTTGGCGTCACCGGCTTCGTAAAGCCTGAGTCTCTGAATCGACCAGGGTGTCGGCGGCTCCGCGGTGCCGGTCTGCGTGATCCGCACGTACTTGGCGCGGACCGGCGCGAACGTGATCGCCGTCGATTGACCCTTGCCCACGCCTTCGGCCACCGGCGGCCCCCAACTGGTGCCGTCCATCGACACTTCAACCTTGTAGCTGCGAGGCGAGGCCGGCGGCGGTGGTGTGAATGCGGGCGGTGCTGCGGGTGCCGCGGCCCCAGCTTGCGGTGCGGCCGTCCCGGGCGCGGCAGCGCCGGCGTTGGGCGCGCCCTGGGCGGCGGCAGCCACCGCGGCTCCGCGTCCGCCGCCGCGACCGCCCTGGCCCGGTGACTCGAACTGGATCTCGGTCAGTTGGACTGCCTCAGGCAGTTCGACCTGGAACCACATGCCGGGCTGCTGCGGCGCGGCCGTGTTCCACGTGGTGAAAGTGAGCGCACCCGGCGCGGCGGTCGGATTGTGACTCGCGGTCACCTTCCACGACGGCTGCGCGAGCATGAGGCGCGGCTGCGAGGCCTCGAGCTCCTCGGGCGTCCACATCGTCTTGCGCGCGCTGGTGGCGGCGCGCACCCGCGCCACGTCGGCGATGGTCACGAACGAGCTGCGGTTGCCGAAGCTGTTGCGTACGTAGGACGCGATGTTCGCGATCCACTCGTCGGTGTTGGTCCCGAGCGGCATCATCACGCCCGCCGGATACGTCTTGCCGTCGAGCGGTCCGGTCATGCCGTGAAGCAGCGTCTTGATCACGTAATCCCGATGTCCCGTCACCCGCGGTGAATTCGCGAGCGACGGCGCCATGATCGCGCCGGCGGGACCGCCGTCCTGCGGGGCGCCCCTGCCATCGGGGCCGTGACAGCTGAAGCACAGCTCCTTGTAGACCTTGTCCCCCTTGTCAATCACGGGGGACTCGTCTGCCGTGAAGGGCGGCGGGCCACCACGCCCCCCGCCGCCGCCGCGGCCGGCGGCGGCGAGCGCCGGATTCAGGATCTGCTTGCCGATCTCCTGCACGCCGCGCGCGGAATTCGCGGCCTGCGCCGCTTCGACGATCGCCTTCAGGTCGGGAAGGTTGAACAGCTTCGCGCTCAGCATGCCCTGGAGCGCGACGTCCGCGTCCTTGTCCTTCGCGGCTGCCGCGTAGTCACCGGCGAAACTGCGATCGCCAGCCTTGTACAGCGTTTCGCTGGCGCGAATCGCCTGAATGCGAATCTGCGGATCCGCGTCCTTCATCTGCTCGCGCACAAACGACGAATCGAGCGCGCCCAGCCCTTCGAGCGTCCACAGCGCGTGGATCCGGGCGAGCAGATTGTTCGCGCCGCGCGTCGCCGCGAGTTTCTGCAAAGCCGGCACGACCGACGTGTCCTGCTTGAGCACCAGCAGTTGCTGCGCCGTGTCGCGCCACCAGCCGTTCGAATGACCGAGCCGGGCGACGAGTTGCGCCGCCGTCTCGTTCAGCATCCGCGGCTGCGTCTTGTCGCGCTCGATACCCTCGTATGACAGCCGCCAAATCCGGCCGTGACGGAACACCTTGTCGAGTTGATACTGCTCGATCTTCTTGCGCAGGTACGTGCCGCGCCCGGACCAGGTCGCCTGCTGGATGATGCCGCGGTACATGTCCGTGATGTACATCGTGCCGTCTGGCGCCGTGGTCATGTCGACCGGCCGGAACAGCGGGTCGGTCGAACGAATGAACTCGGACAACGGGTACACGTTCCGCATCTGCGTGAGCCCTTCCGTCTTCACGGGCCGCAGGCGGCGCACGATCCGGGCAACGGTTTCACCGTAGAAGTAATCGCCGATCATGTCCTTCGGCAGGCGGTCGCCGCGGAACACATCGTTGCCGGCGCCGGCGGTCGAGCGATTGAGCGAGCCGTCTGGCAGCCGGACTGAAGGCAGGCCTCCCTGCATGTCGGCGATGAGCACAGGTGCGCCCCACGTGATGTTCAGGTTCTCCTCGAACTGATCGGGGACACTGAAGTTGCCGTAGTGCACCGGCAGCTGGAAGTACCCGGGCATCCCGCTGGCACCGCCCTGGAAGTGCACCTTCCCGTAGTTGTCCATCGCCGCGCCCCACTGGGCGTTGTTCCCGCCGGTGGACTCCTGCCGGACCGGTCCGCCGGTCATCGACGGCCGGGCGCGGAACGCGTTGACGGTGCTGTAGAACCAGTTGTCCATCGCCCAGAACAGGCCGGACTGCTGATGCTCCACGTTCGCGAGCCGGCCGAACCCGGTCGCGAACAGCTCCTTCTTGTCGGCGGTGCTGTCGTTGTTGGTGTCGGTGAACTTCCACACCTCGTCGGCGTTCGACTCCATCGTCAGCACCGCGTTGGCGCCGTACGGCATCACGAAACGCGGGAAGATCAGCTTGTCGACGAAGATGCTGTGCTTCTCGTACTTGCCGTCGTTGTCACGATCCTCGTGGACGGAAATGCGTCCGACCGGATCGAGCTCGCCGGTGGCATCCGCGTCCTGCATGTAGCCGCGCAGCTCGAGGACGAACATCCGGCCGTTGCCGTCGAAGGCGATCTGGGCCGGCTCCTCGATGTCGGGATCGGTCAGGATCGGCTCCATCTTGAAGCCGGGCGGCAGCCAGAAGCGCTTCTGCTCTTCCGAAGGCGTCAGCGGTTTGACCGCGGGTTTCGAACCGTAATCCGCCGTGGCGTTCGCCGGATCGTTCTCGCCCGGCCCGCCGAGGCCGCCGCGGCCACCTCGGCCGGCCGGCTGCCCGGGTGCCTGTCCCGGTCCGGCGGGAGCGGCCGTCTGCGGGCCTGCGGTTGGCGCTGGAGTCTGAGGCGAAACTGAAACGGTGCCGACAAGAAGTGCGGCCGCGAGCCCGGCGAAACCCGTGCCCACGCGGCTAATAAGTGAGTTCATGCGTCGTTTTCTCCGCTGGAGACTATACGCCTGGAGAGGCCGGATGCTTACGTTCTCACGGGTTCGGGCTTCGCGGGTTCGAGGGTTCGGGAGTCGGGCATCCTTGAACGTGCCTCGTCCTCTCCAATTAATCCCCGTCGCGCTTGCCCTGCTCACGATAACGGCCTGCGCACCAGCGATCGCGCCGGCGCCTCCGCGCACGACGTCAAGCCAACTTGGCGTCACACCGCGCCCCGCGCCGCGCATCGATGCGACGACGCTCACGGGCAAGCTGATGTTTGGCTACCAGGGATGGTTCGGGTGTCCGGATGATGGGTCGCAACTCGCGCGATGGGAACACTGGTTCCGCGCCGGGCAGCCTGCGGGCGAGCCCGCGCTTCGCGTCGACATGTGGCCTGATCTCTCCGAACTCCCGCAATCGGAGCGTTGCGCGACCCCGCTGACCCTTCCGGAAGGCCGCACCGCACAGCTCTACTCGGCGTATCGTGGCCCAGCCGTCGACATGCATTTCCAATGGATGCAGGAATACGGCTTGCCGGGCGTCTTCCTGCAGCGCTTCACGTCGGGTTTGACTCGGGACCCGACTCGCGACTTCCGTGACACTGTTGCGCGCAACGTCCGGTCGGCCGCCGAGACGAACGGCCGCGTCTTCGCGCTGATGTACGACATCTCCGGCCACGTCCCGGAGACGCTGGTCGACGACGTGAAGCGCGACTGGGCATATCTCGTCGACACGCTTCGCATCACCGAGAGCGAGCGGTACCTGCGCCACAACGGCCGGCCGCTGCTGGCGATCTGGGGCTTTGGCTTCAGGGACCGGCCGGCGACGCCATCGCAAGCCGCAGAACTGATCGACTTCTTCAGGAACAATCCCGATCCGCGATACCGGGTGACGCTGTTTGGCGGCGTCCCCGCCGGCTGGCGCACACTGACGCGGGATTCGCAGGAAGATGCCGCATGGGCGAGCGTCTACCGTTCATTCGACGTCATCAGCCCATGGACCGTCGGCCGCTTTCGCGACGACGAAGGAGTCGATCGGTTCTACCGCGACACGGTCGTTCCGGACTTGAGCGAGGCGCGCGCGGCGGGCATCGAATACATGCCGGTCGTCTTTCCCGGTTTTTCGTGGCGGAACATGAACCGCGACGCCGCGCCGAACCAGATTCCCCGCCGCGGCGGCCGCTTCTTCTGGCGTCAGGTCGAACAGGCGCTCGGCGCGGGCAACACGATGCTGTATGGCGCGATGTTCGACGAGGTCGACGAGGGCACCGCAATGTTCAAGCTCGCCACCACGGCGCAGGAGGCACCCGCGGCCGCGTCAATCGTTACGCTCGACGCCGATGGCGAGGCGCTGCCGAGCGATTGGTACCTCCAACTTTCGCGCGAGGCGCAGGTTCGCCTGCAGCGGATCGGAGTACTGGGAACTGGAGTCAAAGGAGGTTATCGAACTGGAGTCAAAGGAGGTTATTGAGAAAACGGATTCAACACGGAGCAACGGAGCTCACGGAGTGACACGGAGGGCGAGTCTCGCTGGAATGATTCTGGGTCCGACGCTCGCAGCCGGCCGCGTTGCGGCCGGCTGGAGGGAGGGAGTGCGATCCCCGCGGAACGCAAGCGGTCGAAAAGGACCACAGTCCGCTTGTGCTCCGCGGGGATCGCACTCCCTCCCTCGCGCGCGCAAGGCGCGCGCCCAGCGCCGGACCACGTAATCGTTCGGAGCTGATCAACCTCCGTGCGTCTCCGGGAACTCCGTGCCTCCGTGTTGAATCCGTGGCCTCGATTGCCTGAGGCGCCTCGACTCGATAGCCTCGGGCCCTCGACTCGATCACCTGCTGCGACGGACTGCGGACTGCGGACCATGAATGCGGGTTTCACCAATTCGTCACAGAATTCGCGCAATACTTCTCCGGTTGATTGAGGGCCTTCAGGAGCGCACCGTGACCTATCGAACCCACATCGTCCCGGCCGCCGCCGTCGCAATTTTCATTCTTTCACTGTGCACGTTGCCGACGCTGGTCGCCCAGCAGGGTCCGCCGCCGCCGGGCGCACCGCAAGGTACGGGCGCCGCGCCGGGCGGACGGGGCGGTTTGCCGCCGTGCAAGCCGGGCGAGACGGTCGGCCAGCACTATCGGAACATCAAGGTGATGACCGATCTGCCCTGCACCGAGCTGCAGCTGGGGATGCAGTCAATCGCCGCGTCGCTTGGGGTCGGCTGCGATCACTGTCACGTGACCGGGCCGGGCGGCGCCTTCGATCGCGACGATAAGGAAACGAAGGATACGGCGCGGGCGATGATGAAGATGGTCGCGGAGATCAACACTCGCGCCTTCGAGGGGCGATCCGTCGTCGCGTGCGCAACCTGCCACCACGGTGAGTCGAAGCCGATGCGGACTCCGCCCATCGCAACGGAAATGGCGCGGTGGCAGGCAGCGGCGGCGGCACGTGCGCGTGAACTGGGCCGCGGCCGCGCCGGCTTCGGAGGCCCCGGCGGCGGAGTGGGTGGCGCGCCCGCACCCGCGGCGCGTCCCGAGGAACCCAAGCCGACCGAGACCGTCGATCAGGTGCTCGGCAAGTTCGTGCAGGCGCTCGGCGGCCGTGACGCGCTTCAGAAGATTCAATCGCGGGTGATGACCGGGACGGTCACGCTGCGGGATCTTCAGCAGGTGCCAGTGTCGGTCGAGGAGAAGCTCCCCAACTCGTATCGCCTGGACATCCAGTCGCAACCGCAGCCGCAGACATGGGCGGCTTCCGGAACCACCGTGTGGGGCGGCCGAGGCGGCCGGGGCATGCAGGGGTTCCAGGCGCAACAGGCGACACGGCGCGCGGACCTCGGCGCGCCGCTCAACATGAGCCAGCGCTATCCCAACCTCACGGTGAATCGATATGCAACCGTGGAGGACCGTAGCACGATCGTCCTGGTCGGCCGCCCCAGCGAAGATACGACCGAGCAGCTGCACTTCGATCGTGAGACAGGCCTGCTGCTCCGCCGCAGTATCTCGACCCGCACCGCGTTCTCCCCAGTGGCGGAACAGATCGACTACAGCGACTATCGCGATGTGAGCGGCGTGAAGATGCCTTTCACGATCCGCTATGCGAGCTGGAACGAACTGCAGCTTGAAAAGTTCGCCGACATCAAGGTCAACGTCCCGATCGATGATGCCAGGTTCACGATGCCGCCGCCGCAGCAGGGGCCGGGACCGGGCCGAGGGGCGCAATAGCGGCCCGCAGTCCGCGGCCCGTAGTCCGCGGTCCGGGGTTGGCGGGCTGCGGACCGCGGACCGCGGGAATCAGTACTCGCTGAACATCCTCTGCACTGCCGCGCCATCCGCGTGCGCTGCGATGGCGAGCATCAGGAGGACGCGCGCCTTGAGTGGGGCGAGATCCTCTGCGGAGATGCGATATCCGCCGTCGGTGCGCTCATCGCCGCCGGTCTGACGGGGACCTCTCGATGGCGCGATGCGGCCGCTTCCCGTTCGCGTGCTCGTGACGACGAATACGCCTTTCTGGACCGCGTACTCGATCCCGTCGCGCTGCGTGCCGCTCGTGGCGCCGGCTCCGGCCGACGCGATGATGATGCCCTTTGCGCCCCGATCGACGGCGGCCTTGATCAGATCGCCGCTCGCGCCCTGGTAGACCATGATCACGTCCACGCGCGGCAGCTCCTTCAGCGACGACACGTCGAACTCGGACTGCGAGGTGTGGCGTTTCAGGCCGGTGCGGTAATAGACGACGCGGTCGCTGTCGACCACGCCGAGCACGCCGTAGCCGCGCGATTGGAATGTCTGGAGGCGCAACGCGTCGGTTTTGGTCACCTCGCGCGCGGCGTTGATTTCGTCGTTGAGCACGACGAGCACGCCCTTGCCGCGTGACGACGGCTCGGCCGCGACCCGGAACGCCTCGAGCAGGTTCGCCGCGCCTTCGTAACCGACCGTGCTGGGATTCCGCATGGAACCCACGACAACCACCGGCTTGTCGGTGCGGATCGTGAGATTCAGGAAGTAAGCCGTCTCTTCGAGCGTATCCGTCCCGCTCGTGACCACCACGCCGGTCAGCTCGGGATCCTGGCGGAAGGCGTCATTGATCCGGCGTGCGAGCTCGAGCCACTGGGTGAGCGTCAACTCGGAGCTCGCCACATTGGCGAACTGCTCCCCTTCCGCGCGCACGTATCGATCGAGCGCGGGCGCCGATTTCAGCAGCTCGTCGGCGGTGAGGCGCCCGCCGGTGTGGTTCGAGATCGTCCCTCCGGTCGCAATCAACCGCACCTTCGGGCGCGTCGTCTCGCTCGCCTGGGCAACGGCGCCGGGCTGCGCGACTGCAGCATTCAGCCCGGTGACACAAAGGCCGAATCCAAGAGCAACCCGCAGACCGAACGTGCGTCGATTCATGGGCGGTTTACAACTGCGAGGTGCACTGCGGGCACCGCTTGGCCTTGAGGGAGATCGTCGAGGCACAGAACGGGCACTCGCGGGTGGTCGGTCCTGGTTCCGCGGCTGGTTTGTCGACCGAGCTCTTGATGCGGTTCACCTGTTTCACAAGGAAGAAGACGGCAAGGGCGACAATCAGAAAATTGACGATGTCGTTCATCAGCTGACCGTAGGCGACAACCGGGATGCCCTTGGTCTTGGCATCGGCCAGCGAAGCCGGGATGCCCCGGCTCGAATCGAGGACGTAGAACAGGCTGCCGAAATCGATCCGGCCCAGGGCCAGGCCGATCGGCGGCATCAGGACTCCTTCGACCAGCGTCGTCACGATCTTCCCGAAAGCCGCGCCGATGATCACGCCGACGGCCAGATCGATCACGTTCCCGCGAGCGATGAACTCACGAAACTCCTTCAACATCTCCCCTCCCGTTGGTCGACGCCGGGACGATTCCCGCACAGAGTAAACCACGACCCGGGGAGGGATGGTTCTGGGGAAGTGAGAGGGGCTGTCCGCAGTCCGTGGTCCGCGGTCCGCGGGCGGCGGGCCGCGGACCGCGGATCAATAGTTTCGCTACCAGTACTTCTTCAAACCGCCGGTAAAGACGAACCCTGACGGATCGAGTCCTGTGCGTGTCTCACCCACTTTGTGATACGCCGCTTCACCCTTGAAGGAGACGGTCCGGCCGGTGAAGTACTCCACGCCGCCGCCCACGTTGAACCCCGGCTTGGTCTCGGACTCGCCGAACGCCGTGCCGTTGTCCTTGACCTGCAGGAAGTAAGCACCCACTCCGGCTCCGACGAAGGGATGCCACTTGCCTCCTTCCCAGTTGTAGTTGACGTCGAGGCGGAGCGGAATCTGGCGCAGTGAATCGCTCGATTCCGTCCCCAGGCCCGGATCGGTCAGGCCGAAGTTGGTGCGCAAGCTGACACGCGGAGTGAGGTAGTACTCGAGCAGTGCATTGATGATGAGCGCGTTGTCGAACTCACTCTGCGCAGGCACATAGACACCGGCATCGAAGCCGACCGCGGTGGATCCCGCATGAGGTGCACGCTCCTGAGCCGCGGCGACTCCTGGCCGCGCGATGCACGTGCCGAGCACGACGACTCCCAGGATACGTTTCAACATGTTGTTTCCCTCCTGAACATGCCGCGGCCGCCTGCAGAGGCGGCAACTCGCGACACCTGGACAGGCTGCAAGGTAAATACCTCGGGCAGCCCGGCAGGCAATCGGCTCGATCTAATGTGAAAAACCGGGGCCTGGACCGTCGAACAGTCGAGGCAGTTCTGCTCGTCGAGCCGCCTGTGGATGAGCGGAACCTTGGACCTCGAATCTGAAAAGATGGATAAAGCCCGTCTATAATTCTTCTGACTACGTGGCCGAGATGTCGGATCAGTACCGTCGTCTGGTGGAGAGTGCGCCGGATGGCATTCTCGTCGGCCGACACGGTCGTCTCGTGTTGGCGAATGCCGCAGCGCTGGATTTGTGCGGCGTAGATACAGCAGAACAGATTCTTGGAACCGGCATCGTCGACCTGTTCACGCCGGAGACGCGGGAGACGGTTCGCGCGTTCCTGGATCGTGTCCGCCCGAACGGTGAGAGAGAGCGCATCGACGCCCGCATCGCTCGCAGCGCCACGAAAGCGACCGACGTCGAGATCTCGGCGGCGGCACTCGAAGACGGCACCGTTCAGCTGGCGCTTCGAGATGTCACCGCCCGGCGACGCGCTGAAGACAGCCTTCGCAAGAGCGAGGAACGGCTCGCGCTGGCGGTCGCCGGATCGCGCGAGGGCGTCTGGGACATGAACCTCGAAACCGGCGACGTGGTGTATTCCCCGCGCTGGAAGCAGATGCTCGGGTACGAGGAGGATGAAATCGAGCCGCACGTCAGCGCGTGGGAGCGGCTCGTACACCCAGAGGATCGGCGCCTCGCCATCGAAGCGACGAACAGTCTCGCACACGGGGGCCACGCCACCTTCGAAGCCGAGTTCCGGCTCCGCCACAAGGATGGCTACTACGTGAACGTCCTGTCGCGCGGTTATCCTGTCCGCCGCGAGCCCGACGGCCCGGTGGTGCGCATCGTCGGCACGCACCTCGACCTGACCAACCAGAAGCAGGCGGAAGCGGCACTGCGCGAGAGCGAAGAGCGGCTCAGGCTGGCGTTCATCGCGGCCCAGGAAGGTGTCTGGGACTGGAACCTGGAAACCGGCGCCGTGGTGTATTCACCGCGGTGGATCGAAATGCTCGGCTACGACCGCAGCGAGATCGAGCCACATGTGAGCGCGTGGGAGCGGCTGATTCATCCCGATGATGTCGGGACGGCGGTGCGTCTGAGCGAGAGCCTCGAACGCGGCGCCGATACCTACGAAGGAGAGTTCCGGCTGCGCCACAAGGCCGGTCACTACGTACACGTGCTGTCACGCGGCTTCCCGATTCGGCGCGAGGCCGGCGGGCCCGTGGTGCGAATCGTCGGAACGCATTTCGACCTCACCGCGCGCAAGGAGGCCGAAGCACTGGCCGAGCGTCAGCGCGCCGAGCAGGCGCGGACCGAGCTGCTGACGCGGATGGTCTTCGCGCAGGAAGACGAGCGGCGGCGGATCGCGCGCGAGATGCACGATCAGTTCGGCGAGCAGCTCACCACGCTCGCGCGCCGGATCGAGGGTCTCAAGGAGTTCGCGGAGCGGGAACCCGGGCTGGTCTCGCTGATCGAATCGCTCGAGGCGGTTTCCCGGGAGATCGATCGCGACGTGAACCATCTCGTCTGGCAGCTACGGCCGACGGCCCTCGACGACCTCGGACTGCGGGCGGCGCTCGCCAATTACGTCAAGGACTGGTCGGAGCGGGTGCGCGTTCATGCGGAGTTGCATTCCTCGGGGCTGCTCGACGATCGTCTGCCCTCGGAAACGGAAACGACGCTCTACCGGATCGCCCAGGAGGCGCTGACCAACGTGGCCAGACATTCACGGGCAACGAGCGTGGACGTGATCCTCGAACGCCGCGGTGATCAGGTCGTCCTGATTGTCGAGGACAATGGCGTCGGGTTCGATCCGGGCCGGACCTCCGCCCGCCGTCCAGGTTTCGGCCTGCTTGGAATGAAGGAGCGGGCCGCGCTGGTCGGGGCGGCGCTGGAGATCGAATCGGAACCCGGAAAGGGCACCACCGTGCTGCTGCGGATGACAACCGGGGGATCCACTCAACATGCAACCGACCACCACGTCTGAACCCAGGCGCCTGCGCATCCTGCTCGCTGACGACCACGTGACCGTGCGGCACGGCCTGAGGCTGTTGATCGAGGGCCAGCCGGACATGTCGGTGGTGGCTGAAGCCAGCGACGGCGAGGCCGCGGTGCGCCTCTCGATGGAGACCCGGCCCGACGTGATCGTGATGGACGTGTCGATGCCTGGCATGAACGGCCTGGTCGCCACGAAGACGCTCCGCAAGATCCTGCCGTCCTCGGCGATTGTGACGCTGACGCGCCACGCCGACGACGCCTACCTGCAGGAGTTGCTGCGGGCCGGGGCCTCCGCGTACGTGTTGAAGCAGAGCGCGCCAGCCGAGCTGCTGCAGGCCATCCGCGCCACCGGGTCCGGCGGCCAGTACGTGGATTCCAGCCTGACGGCCCGCGTGACCGCGGGGTTCCTGGGACGTGAAGGGCGTGGAGGCAGTCGCGGAGTGACGGCGATTACCGAACGCGAGGCCGAAGTGCTGCGTCTCATCGCCTCGGGCTACAGCAACAAGGAAATCGCCCAGCAGCTGGACCTCAGTGTGAAGACGGTCGAGGCCCACAAAGCCAACGCCATGCGGAAGCTCGACCTGAACAGCCGCATCGACATCGTCCGATACGCCATCCTTCAGGGGTGGCTCCACAACGCGTAAGGGAATTTCCCTACCTCCAAGGATCGGTCTTCCCGATTGTTCCGCTTACGGCCGGGGAATAAAGTCGGCCGCATCGCGGTTCAGCGGGACCAAAGGAGGTTGTCGATGGAACCCTCGTCCAAGTCTGCCGGAGCCCCCCGGAGGGCAACGGTCCGCGACAGGGATCCGGAGCACCCCCGGGGCGTCCCTGATTCGGCTCCCGAGCGAACCCGGAAAGGTTTGATCGAGGAGGAGCTTCGCCTGGTCGAGCAGCATCGGGTCAACCTGCTCCTGATGGGGCAGGCGGACGTCGTGCAGCCCATGGTCGAGGCACTGGCCGCCCGCTTTCATCAGCCGGTCGGCACGTGGTCACCGGGTGAGAGGCTGGTGCTCCCACCCGCCGAGCGCACGGGCACGATGGTGATCAACGACGTCGGCGCCCTCGGGCTTCAGGATCAGATTCAGCTGCTCGAGTGGCTGGGTTCCGCGTCAGGGCGAACCCAGGTCGTCAGCACGACTCCGTCGCCGTTGCTGCCGCGCGTCCAGTCCGGTAAGTTCATCGACACGCTGTATTACCGGCTGAACACCTTCTGCGTGGACGCGACCTCTTAGTTTCAGCGGATTCGAGAGAACACCTCGAAACGCCTGAAGTTCGAATACTTCGCTTCACACGTAATCTGCTCGTACAGCAATCCGGGCGGCTCTGTCCGCGCCTGTGCGGCAGGCTTTCCCTTCTCGTAAAACTCCCGGAACACGATCGGCAGCATCAGCCCGAGGCGCTCGTCGAACGTGTACTCGGTCGCCAGTTCCACGTTGATGCCGTCGACACTGGCGGTGAGTCGCGACTGCCAGATGCGACCGTTCGCGATCTCGACGAGCAGCTCGCCTTTCATGAAGACCGGCCTGCCCTGGACGCTCCGGATCAGCGTGGGCCTTTCCTTTTCCTGGAACGCCAGCCAGATCAAGGCGTGCCCGCCGACATCGTCACGCTTTTTCGTATCGAAGCGAAAGCGCGATCGATGGGCCTCGTCGAGCGACAGGAGCGCCAGCGTCGGCTCGTTGAAGTTTCGCGTGATGCGGCCGATGTTGTAGCGGGCGTTGTACGACGCCATCTGCTCGCCGACCTGCGTCGCGGGCAGCGTCCGGAGGATCTCGCGGACGTTGGTGCGCTCCGGCGCGGCCGTCCCGTCCACGGTCTGAACGTCGCGAATCGCCATCCATCCCCGAGACGGCGCGGTGAAGATGAAGAACACCTCGCCGGTTGTCGAGCGGGAGCGTGGCGCGTCGGGATCAGGAGGGATTTGATTGCCGATGTTCTGGACGTACTGCTCGTCGGCGACAATCGCGGTCAGCTGGCGCTGGTAGTCGGCGACATAGGTGGCGGCCCGGTCCGCGATTCCTTTCTGTGCCGACACCGCCGCCGGAGACGTCAAAAGGAAGCCGAGCGCGCAAAGCCGCGCAGTTTTCCTCAGAGCCGCAGCTCCACGACGCGATCCGCGAACGCGAGCTGCTCGACGGGGATCCGGCCCGCCTTGAGTAGCGCGTCCCGATCGAATTTCACCTCGGGCTTGAGGAACTCGACGCTCAGCATCGCATTGGCGGGTCCGATGTCAGCCGCGTCGATCGGATCGATGGCGCGCGACGCGTCCAGGAACACTTGCGTGCCGATCGACTGGATCCCGCGGCCGAGGAGCGCGGTCACATCGGAGTTGAACGCTCCCGTGAGCCTCGATCCGAAGGTGGCAAGCGCCTTGACGGCCTCCGACGGCTGCGAACCTGGCACCGACGCGATCCTGACGCCCGCCTCGAAGGCGTGCGAGACGATGTCCGCCTCGGCCCCGAGCAGCGCCATGAGCAGCCCATTGTCGACGTCGATCTTCCCGAGGATCGCCTTTGCCTGCGCCGGCTTGAAGAACTGGGCGTCCGAGTCCCCCTGCAGCACCCCGCTTGCGCGGGTCAACAGCGTCGTCATCCGATCGACGGTCTGCTTGCGGCGCAGCATGTTCTTGCGTTCGCCGGCGTCCTGCACGTCCCAATACGGAATGCGTTGCGTTTTGGAAACCTTCCCGGCCCTCGGCACCAGCGCGCAATACGCGAGGATGATCCGGGCGGTCGTGATCGCATTCGAATAGGCATCCGGTCCCGAGAAGAACGCATCATGGATGTTGCGCTTCAGCGAGGCCTGGATCGCATTGGCCACGGCCTGGTAGACCTCGGCATCCCGCTGTTTCGGCAGCTTCAGCCACGCCGCGCCGATCTTCGCGGCGCTCGTCGCCGACATCGACACCTGCAGCGAGATCAACCCGTTGCCCAGCAGGTTCGGACCGTTCGGGATTACCGCTTCCGCCTGGCGATCGAGCAGGTCGATGAACTCCTCGGGATCAGCGATCTTGCGGCTGAAGAAGGCCTTGAGCGACGGCCCCACGATCGTCCGCACGTGTTTCGTCTGCATGTTGCGGCGCGCGAACACCAGGCTGTAGTTCATCTCCATCGAACCCTGGTGCAGCCGAACCCCGCCGGCGCGTGAACCCGCAGCGGCGAGCCCGACCGCCAGCGACAGCACGCCCTTCCGCTCGTTGCTCGCGGACGTGTCGGAGGCCTTCACGGTGAAGAGCAAGCCGCCGTTGTCAGGAACCGCCTCCACGGACGCGAGCGCTTCGTTCAGGTGCGAGGTGGTGACCGTCGTGAACGGCAGGCTGACGGTGACGTGGCTCTGGACGCCTAGGCTGTGCGTGAGCTGTGCCCTGGCCAGCTTCACCTGTGATGGCTGATTCAGCAGGAGGTCGTCGAGGTTGCCCTGGAGCGCCTGCTGGAAGAGCGCGGTCACTCTCGCGGGATCGACGCTGAAATCGAAGGTCGCGTCGAGCAGCGCCTGGCCGCTGGTCGTTGACGAGAACGTCGAGCTCAACGAGAACTCGTACTGACGGTGCAGGGCCTCCAGCGCCTTCTCGTAATACTCGTCGCGTTTGTCGAGCAGCAGCCTGATCACCTTGCGAATCTTCTCGATGTCCTCGAAGAGCACCGCGTGCTGGTCCAGAAAAGCCGCGAGCTTACGTTTGAGGAGCCCGTCGAGCGCAGCGAAGTCGGTCGTCGTGACCACCGTGAAGATCCGATCGAGCCGCAATTCGCGCTCGACATAGTCCTGGAACCGCACCAGCGTGTCTTCGGTGCCGGCGCCATCCAGGACGTCGAGCAGCCGTCGCGCAAGGGCATGAACCTCGTCGATGGGCATGGAGAGGAGGCCGAGAGCCGAGCCGCCGGCCATTGCTTCGAGCATCCGCCCGGCCGGCGTGTGCAGGAACTCGATGCGGGTCAGGCGATCCTCCAGCAGCGTCCGCAGGTCTTCTGGCGTGATCGTGGCCAGCCTGGTGGCGATCACACGCACGTCGGCGCGGCTGGTCCGTTGTTCGACGAGCTTCAGGAGCGACGATGCGACCCGGTGCGGCAGCCCGTTCCAGCGGTCGAGAAACGAGAGCGCCTTGTCGCGGACCGCATCGAACTCCTTCTGCAGCCGCTCGGGTGGGACGCCCGCCAGATGCGCGATCAGCCGCTCGGCTCCGTCGATGCCGGCTTCGGCGAGCAGGTCCGACAACTTGCGGTTGGGATCGGTCCACTTCTCGAGGATCCGCAGATCCCGGAGGATCTGCTGGCCGTGGGTGTCGAACACGGCGGCGATGAAGTCGTCGATTTGACCCGGCAGTAGTGAATCGCGTGCCTGGATGGCCACGCTGGCGTTCAGGGACGCATCGAGGCCGCGGGTCCGCAGCCGGAAGAAACGCAGGCGAAGGGCTGGCGCCTCCGACTCACGACTCACGACGACCGCACACCGGCCGCTCGCGGAGAAGCCGACCGCCGCGTTGATGCCCATCTGCAACCGCAGGCCGATGTCTCCCCTCAGGCCGCCCAGCTCCGCTTCGCGAACCCAGTTGAAGTCGAACCCGAGCTCAGAGGCAAGCCTCACCTTGATCGACCCCAGGACCTCGCTGGCGATCCAGGTGCCCGGTTCGATCATGTCGATCGAAGTGATTTGCCGCGGCAGCAGCCAGCTATCGGCAGTGGCCTGCACGACCGCACGTGCGGGAGTCGAGGATGGCAGGCGCCGGATCACCGCGAACAGGCCCTCCGACGATCCGGACACGTCGAGCGTCGCCGTCCCGGCGGCGCCGAGGGCAATCGCTCCGCTCGCCCTCGCCTCCGCGGAGAATCCCCATCGCAACACGCTCAGCAGCGTCGGCTCGGAGGGGGGCTGGCCGAACTCCAGTGCTTCGAGCGCGAAGTCCTGCGCCCGATCGCCGATGCGGTTCAGCAGTGCGCCTCCGGTGCGGTAAACACCGAGGCCGGCAAACACGCCCCCGGAGGCGCTGAAGCTCACTTTGTCGGTGCCGCGCGCGAATTCGATCGGCGCGGGCGTGCTGGCGTTGAGGGCGATCTCCGCCAGGTCGATGTCGCGATCGGGAAACGGTGCTGTTTCGGCGAGCAGCGCCGTGACCACGTCTGGCCGGATGCCGCTCGACACTTCGAACCCCAGCGAAGCCTTCTCATTCAACAGCGGGAGATTCCTGCCGAACTTGAAGCCCTTGACGTTCGCAACCTGGGACCCTACGGCCATTGCTCGTTCCTCCTGGAGACCTGGGGGTGAGCGCCTCTCGCATCCTTCCACCCCCGCCTTCGCGCGCAGCGACAGAGCCTGCCTCGCCGAAGCGCGGAGCGTCGGAGCCTGCCTCGCCGAAGCGCGCAGCGCGAAGGCGGGGGGAGTGTAACAGGATCGAGGTGGCATCAGGAGGCGCGGCGAACCGCGCGGTCGGGCATCCATGAGGCCGCCCGCGTACCCGCAATCTTCAGCGTGCCCGGGATCGCGGTCTGCTGAATCTCCTTTTCGACGATGACGGCGCCGAAACACTTCACCGTCCCCTTCCCTTTCACCCGGCCGGTCTGAACGTCCTGAATCGCGCCGTCAAGGAGCCGCAGGACCGCGCCCTGAAGCACCAGCTCGATTGCAACCTCGAACTCGACACGGGCGATTTCGGCGCCATCCTTCATCAGCGACACATGGGGATGATGCGTCGACACGATCTTGTGCTCGGCGAGCTGCAGGAAGATCTCCTTGCCGGGCGAGTGCGCGCTCTTCTCGAGATGCTGCCGCAGCGTGCCGGATTTGTTCCACGCCGCCACGAAGATGTCGGCCAGATCGATCTGCAGGAGCGGCTTCAGGTTGCGTGCCACCGCGCCGGCCATCGCCCGCAGCCCGAAGGCGGCCAGCGTTTCGGTGCCGCCGGCGGCAATCGCCAGGTGTCTCCTCGACATCGCCTCCCTGATGCGTTCAGTCGCTTCTTCTTCGTTGGGCATTATCAGATCGACCAGCGGCAGCACGACTCACCTCATTTCCGTAACTTCGATCATCCCGAGCGGACCCGAACCGAAAGCCGCCTGGTTCCCGGCATCGGGGCTCGGCCGCAGCCACAGCTCCGCGCGCGTGAAGGGGCCGTCGGCCGACAACTCGACGTTCATCTGTGCATCGGGTTGTGGCACGAACGTGATCGACGGCGGGAGCTCGCGGCGCTCACGCGGTGTCCGCGTCCTTGCTTTGACCGTGATCCCGGCAAGAGCTGCGGCGACGCCGGCAGCCAGCAGCAGCCATACCAGAGGCGTCGGCCCGTCCGGCGGATCGGTCACCGGTGGCGGCGCCGCGGCGCCACCACCAGCCGGTGGAACGGGAGGAGGTGGAACGGGCGGCGCCGCCAATACGACGTCGACGCCCGTCCCCGGCGGGACGCGTGAGGCCCCAGCTGGCTGCTGGGAAACCACGGTGTCCGGCGTGTCGTTCGACTGGATGGTGCTCGCCTGCCCGAGCACCAGTCCACGGTCGGCGAGGATCGCCAGGGCCTGGCCACGCGTCCTTCCCTTCAGATCCGGAACTTCCAGGAGCGCGGGTACCTGCGGCGGAGTGAGGTCGGGCGGAGCCGCCGCCGCGATCCAGATCGTGACAGCCGTGCCGGCCTCGACGCGCGTGCCGGCGCCCGGCTGCTGATCCACGATGCGGCCGGGCACTCCGCTGCTGATCCGGCTCTCGATCGATCCGAGCACGAGCCGCCGCGCACGGAGAACGTTGCTGGAAGCGTCCCGCGTGCTGCCGCGCAGATCGGGCACCTGAACGCGGATCGGAACCGCCACCCACACCTGCACAGCGGTCCCGACCTCGACGCGCTCACCCGCCCTCGGCGACTGCCCGGTCACGACGCCTGCCGGTCCTTCGGCTTCACGGGCTGTCGTCTCGCCAAGCAGCAGTTCGGCGTCCGTCAGCGCCGCCAGCGCCGCCTGTCGGTTGCGGCCGCGGAGATCGGGGACGGCAACGGTGGCCGGGATCGCAAGGACGAGGTCGACGGGCGCATTCAACCTGGCCGGCCGCCGCGGCTGCGGGTGCTGTTCGATGACCGTGCCGGCCGGCTCAGACGACTCGCGCGTTTGGATCGCCCCGACACGCAGCCGCTGATTCGTGAGAATCGCTGTCGCGTCCGCCTCGCGCCTGCCGATTACCGACGGCACCTCGATCGAGGACGCCATCCACACGCGCACCGCCGTCTCCCGGCGCGCCATCGTTCCGGGTCGAGGTTGCTGATCGACAACGGTGCCGGGCGTGGCATCGGCTGCGCGCTCGGACACCTCTCCCAGCCGCAATTGCTGCGAGCTGAGAATCTCGGTTGCGGTGCCGCGATCGCGGCCACGCAGGTCCGGGATCGGGACCAGGGGCACGCCGGCCGAGAGCCACACATTCACCGCGGTTCCGGGCTTGACCTCTGTGTCCGGCAACGGGAGCTGATCGACAACGCCGCCAATCGGCAGCTCCGACTCGCGCCTCTCTGCATTACCGAGCGTGAGCCCGACGCCGTCCAGGGTCCGCCGCGCGGTCGTGACATCCTGCCCGTGGAGTGGTGGCACGCGGACGAGCGGCAGCGGCACCGCGATCCACACGTCGACAGTCGATCCACAGGCGATCGTGGTGTCGGGTCCAGGGCGCTGACCGATCACCGTGCCCGGCGGCTTCTCACTGGCCCGCCTGTTGACGGTGCCAATCGTCAGGTTGCGGCGGGCCAGCACCTGCCGCGCGCTCGCCACATCTCCCGACTCGATGCCGGGGACGACGCATGGAGCAGGAGGAGGAGGAGGTTGTGGTGGAGGTGGTGCGACAATCGGTGGCGCCACCGCGACCGCGATGTCGATCGATGAATTGCACTTCACCATCGTACGCGGCGCCGGGAACTGTTTCAGGATCGTGCCCTCCGCCGCCGCACGCGTTTCCACCTTCTCGACTCTTCCGATGGTCCAGCCCCGGAGCCGTTCACGCACGTCGACAACAGGGTGATTCGTCAGGTTGGGAACGGGACAATCGGTCACCGGTGGCGGCGGATCGAGTGGTGGCGCGACTGCGATGACGATGTCGATCGACGAATTGCACTTCACCATCGTGCGCGGCGCCGGGGACTGTTTCAGGATCGTGCCTTCCCGCGCGGCGCGCGTTTCCACCTTCTCCGCTCTTCCGATGGTCCAGCCTCGCAGCCGTTCACGTACGTCGACATAAGAGTGATCCACCAGGCTGGGAGCCGGGCAGTCGGTCACGGGTAGCGGCTGCCTGTCGATGCTGCCAGGGATCGGCCTCCGGAAATCAACATCGGGTGGAACTGGACGACGGCCGTCATTATCGGAATTCGGCGGTCCGTCCGAGGTGGACGGGATCGGTCTCCGGAGATTCGGGTCGTAGGGCGTGGTCTGCCGGACGTCGGGCATCCCGTCAGACACGTACACATCGACGCGCGTCCCGCACCGCACCTGGGTACCCGGCTTGACCGACTGTCCCACGATGGTTCCCTTGGGCGCGCCGCTCTTCTGAGGCTGGATGCTGCCGAGGGTGAGATCGAATTTGCCCAGGACGGCACCGGCCGACCCGCCGTTGTAGCGCGAGAGATCCGGCACCTCGCGCAAGCAGACCTGCATCTGCGCGGTTCGCGCCGGCGTGGTTTGAAGGACGCGAGCGGGCGAAGCAGACCTGACGTCCTGGGGTTCGACGGCTTCTGCCAGCGACCGGCTCGCTGACGGGAAGGTCAGAAGCGTAACGAAAGTGAGGCGAAGGGCTGCGTTTCTTCCAAGCATAGCCCTCGCCTCCTCTCGAAGCCGGGGCACGATTCAGTGCCGGAAACTTATTGTCAACTTACGGTAGGTTGGGGTTGAGGGTTCGGGGGGAACAGCTGGGCTGAATCGGCGCGGAACCCTCCTTCCCCCGACTCTATCTGTTGCAACTATACTTGCTGCTGATATACTCGCCGCAGCTACATGACCAGAGATGCCAGCCCGGACTCATTCCTGCCGCTGCCGACAGCGGTCTTCCACATCCTGATCGCGCTGGCCGACCGCGACCGGCACGGCTACTCGATCATGCAGGACGTCGCGGCGCGGACGGACCGTACCGTGCAGCTGAGCGCGGGGACGCTCTACAGCTCGATCCGCCGCATGCTCGAGCACGGACTGATCGAAGAGTTGTCGAAGAGTCCCGACCGCTCGAGCACCGATGAGCGGCGCCGCTACTACCGGCTGACGCGGTTCGGCCGCCGCGTTGCGGCCGCGGAAGTCGCGCGCCTCAACGGGCTCGTACGCCAGGCGCGCGCGACCGGCCTGGTGCCTGAGAGCTGATGCAGGCGGTCACGCTGTACCGTGCGTTGCTCCGGTGCTACCCGGCGGCGTTCCGCGACGAATACGGCGAGCAGATGCTGCTCGCCTTTACCGATCAACTGGACGACGCGCCGAGCCGTGGGCGCCGCGCCGCCGTCTGGACGGAAGCGGCGCGCGACGCGCTTGCCGTCGCCCCCAAGGAGCATTGGCACGTGTTTCTACAGGACCTCCGTTACGCGCTGCGGACCATGGCGGCGCGCCCGGGCTTCACCACCGTCGCGATTCTTTCGCTCGCTCTCGGCATCGGCGCGAACACCGCGCTCTTCAGCCTCTGGAACGGCGTGTTGCGTGCCTCCCTTCCCGGGGTGCAGCGGTCCGAGGAACTGGTGATGCTCACCGATCCCGCTGAGGCAGGGATGTTTCGGGGACGCTGGGAGGGCCGCACCGACGGGCCGCGCGACTGGGTGACCTACCAGGAGTTCCAGGAGCTCCGCGATCGCTCCGGCATCTTCGCGTCCGTGATGGCTTCGCAGAGCAGCCTCGGTCTCTGGCAGGCGCGCGTCAATGGTGAGAATGGCGGGGCGCTCGAAGAGGTTCGCGGCCGGATGGTCTCGGGCACCTACTTCCAGGTGCTGGGGGCCAGCCCCGCATCGGGCCGCGTGTTCACCGCAGACGCCGATCGCGTCGAGACGCCCGAAGCCGTCATCAGCCACAGCTTCTGGCAGCGCCGGTTCGGCGGCCGCGAAGACGTCATCGGCCGCACGGTGACCATCCGCAACGCCACCGTGTCGATCGTCGGCATCATGCCGCCGGCGTTCATCGGCGAGACCAGCGGCCAGCTCCCCGATCTGTGGGTGCCGCTCGCCATGCAACCGCGGATCCTGCCGGGCAACGACTACCTCCACGACACGCCGCCCGACAAGCCGATGTTCCTGCACGTGTTCGGCCGGCTGAAGCCAGGCGTCTCGCTCGCGGAGGCTGAAGCCCGGGCGAACGCCGTGATGCAGGCGAACCTGATCGCGTTCTACGGTGCCGCGGCGACGGGTGAGCACCGCGCCGAGTACCTCGATCAACGTCTTCAGATCAGCGCAGCGTCCCGCGGCGCATCGTCGAAGCGTTCGGAGCTGTCCGGCTCGCTGACGGCGTTACTGGTGGGGGTCGGCGTCCTGCTGCTGATCGCCTGCGCGAACCTCGCGAACCTGCTGCTCGCGCGCGGCACAGCCCGGCGGGCGGAGATGTCGCTGCGGCTCTCGCTCGGGGCCGGCCGCGGCCGGCTGGTGCGCCAGCTCGTGACCGAGAGTCTCGTGCTCGCCGCCTGCGGTGGGCTGGCGGCAGCGGCCGTCGCGGCAGCGCTACACCGTGCGCTCGTCGTCATGCTGGCCGAAGCCGACCCGGCGTTCACCCTCTCGTTCACCTTCGACGCGTCGATGGCTGTCTTCCTCGTCGGCTGCACGTTCACCGCGGCGCTGCTCTTCGGGCTCCTGCCCGCGTGGCAGGCGACGGCCACCGATGCCGCGAGTGCGCTCAAGGAACAGGGCCGTGGCGGGATCGGCTCGCGGATGCGCGGCCGCTCCGGGCGCCTGCTCGTTGGCGTGCAGCTGGCGCTGTCGCTGCCGCTCCTCGTGGGCGCCGGCCTGCTGGCGCGCACCGCATACAACGTGCAGCGCATCGATCTCGGCCTGAACGTGGAGAATTTGCTGATTGCGCGTGTCGACCTCCGCGCGACGATCGACGCTCCCGCGCGGCGCGAGACGATGCGCCAGGCGCTGCTTGAACGCATCGGTCAGGCGCCGGGGGTTCGGAGCGCCACTTTTTCGCAGCTCGGCCTGTTCACCGGCGCATTCACCAACTGGAGCATCGACGTCGAGGGCTACACGCCGCCGCCGGACCGCAAGCCGGACACGACCGTCGATGCCGTCGGTCCCGGGTACTTCACGACGGTCGGCATGCGGTTGGTCCAGGGACGCGACATCCAGGAGAGCGACACGTCCGGTGCGGCGACGATCTGTGTCATCAACGAAGCGTTCGCGAACCGCTTCTTCGCGCGGCGCAACCCGATCGGTCTTCGCATCACCTCCGTCGAGGGCCCCGAGCGGGCGACGTACCTCGTCGTTGGCGTGGCCAGAGACGCGCACACGCGATCGCCGAGGCAAACCGTAGAACCCCGGATGTTCATCGCCGGCCGGCAGCAGGCGCCCGGCGCCGGCAGCCCGACCTTCCTCGTGCGTGCGCAGTCCGACGCGCCGATTGCCGCGGCCGTGCGCCAGGCGATCATGGAGGTCGACGCGAACGCGCCGCTCACCTCGATTCGCACTGCCCGCGAGCGCCTGGCGCCGCTGACCGCGCAGGACCGCGCCATCGCACGGCTCGCGCTCGCGTTCGGCCTGGTGGCGCTCGCGCTGGCGGCGATCGGCCTGTATGGCGTCCTGTCCTATGGCGTCGCCCGCCGCACGAGCGAGATTGCCGTCCGCATCGCCCTCGGCGCCCGTCCAGCGCGCGTCATCATGATGATCCTCCGCGAAACCGCCAGCGTGGTCACGATCGGCATCCTCGCCGGTGGCGCCCTTGCCTTCGCCGCGTCGCGGTTCATTGCCGGCACCCTGTTCGGCGTCGAGCCCCGGGATCCGCCGACGTTTGCCGTGGCGGTGGCCGTCCTCCTGGCGGTTGCCGGGTGCGCCGCCTACGTGCCGGCGCGTCGGGCCTCGAAGCTCGAGCCGGTTGCGGCGCTGCGCGCCGAATAGGTTGGGGCCCGAGTCAACGGAACCTCAGCCGTAGACTGCCTGTTTCTCCGAAGGCGGACCTGTCTCGCCGAAGGCGTGAGGCGCGAAGGCGGACCGCTCCAGGAGGCAGCGACTTACGTATCTGCTTTCTAAGTCTGCAGAACGCGCCACGAGGAAGCGCCGATGGCGAAGCGTATTGTCGTCTGCTCCGACGGAACCGGGAACACGGCGATCAAGGGACGCGGGACCAACGTGTTCAAGCTGTTCGAGGCGGTGGATGTCGACAGCCACCGGTTCGATCCCACCGTGACCCCGCAGATCGCGATCTACGACGACGGCGTCGGCACCGAGAATTTCAAGCCGTTGAAGCTGCTCGGCGGGGCAACGGGGTGGGGCCTGAGCCGCAACGTGAAGCACCTCTACGCCGAGCTCGCGCGCGTCTACGATCCCGGCGACGAGATCTACATGTTCGGCTTCAGCCGCGGCGCGTTCACGGTGCGGACGCTGGTCGGGCTGATCGGTGCATGCGGGCTGATCGACGCTCGCCAGCTGCACCCGCGCACCTCGCGGGCCTTCCACGCGACGGTGAGGAAAGCCTACAGCGCCTACCGCGCCTGCTATCAACCCCTCTTGAAGCAGCTGTTCGTGAAACCGTCCCACGACAGCGCCGTGCGCTTCAAGAGACGGTATTCCTATCCTGTCGACGTGCGCATCCGCTTCGTCGGCGTCTGGGATACCGTGGACGCCGTCGGGCTCCCCTTTCATCTCGGCAACCTCCTGAACGCCACCATTCATCGCTTCAAGTTTCCCGATCTCACGTTGAGCCCCATCGTCGATCGCGCGTGCCATGCGCTCGCCATCGATGACGAGCGGCAAGCGTTCGATCCGCTGATGTGGAAGGAAACGAAAGACGACGGGCCGCGCATCTCGCAGGTGTGGTTCGCGGGCGCACATTCCAACGTCGGCGGCGGTTATCCGAAGCAGGGCATGTCGTTCGTTGCGCTCGACTGGATGCTGGAGGAAGCCGCGCAGGCGGGCAAGCCGTTCGGACAGCACGGCCTGCGGTTGAACAAGAGCGACCGGGAATGGTTCAGGGAGCACGCGAGCGTGGACGACAAGCTTTACGATCCACACGCCGGCCTCGGCGCCTTCTACAGCCGCCGGATCCGCGACATCAAGAAGATCTGCGACGCACACGGTGTGCGTGCAAGGATTCACGTCAGCGTGCTGGAGCGCATCGCACACGGGACCGACGACTATTCACCCGGAAACCTGCCCCCGGATGCCGACGTGGTTTTCACTCCTCCCCCGAACTCCGCCAACGCCGAGCTCGCCCGGCGCCGCGCCGCCGGCGTCCAGAAAGTACTGACAACGATTCCGCGCGGTGGTCTTCTGAAGCGCGTCAAACGCGAGATGGCGCTCGCGCAACTGTCCTATTACATGTATCTCGTCACGTGCCTCGGATTCCTGGCGAGTGCCTGGCACGCGACGCCGGTCACGCTCCTGCGGGATCCGGCGGCGGCGCTGTCGACCGTCGGGACGCTCGGAATTGCGACGTTGACGGATCCGCTGGACACGGCGGGCCGCATCGCGGGTCAGGCCTGGGCGCAGCCGTGGCTGTTCGGAGGGCTTGCCATCGGTTTCGCGATGGCTTACCTGCTGACGCTCTTCGTGGACACACGTCTGAGCGCGGAGTTCTCCGGTTTCTGGTTCCTGAAGCAGGAGGAACTGCGGGACGCGCTCAAGCAGGCGCGCGTCGACACGAGAGCAGTCGCCCTACCCTGGCCGGTTGCCGTTCCGGATGTCCCGCCGGCCGCCGTCAAGATTGCGTGACTCCGCGCTTCACGCCATCTGTGGCGCCGGCACCAGCCGCTTCATGTATGTGAGCGCCTGAACATTGGCCTGATCGATGTCGGCAATGCCGGCGATCTGGTGATCCCGGACGCACGGCAGGCAATACTCCGACACGAGATAGCCACCGTACCCTGCGCGCTGCAGCTCCTCGAGGAACACCCGGTAGTTGATGGGACCGCCGACTGAGGGCGCCGGCTGCTGCACTACCGAGCCTCCAGCCTCCGCGAAATTCCAGGCCCCGAAATGCGTCAGCAGGACGTGCGGGCCGCATGCACGAACCGCCTCGCGGATGTAGTCATCGCTCTGGCGCTCGTGGAACAGCGGTGCATCGAGACACAGCCCGACGTTCGGGCGGTCCACCTCGCGCATCATGGCGAGCGTGTCTTCGTATCCGGGGCGCAGGACGGGAGCATGATTCTGGAGCGCGAGCGTGACCCCCCGCTCACGCGCATAGTCGGCCACCTCTCGCAGCCCGGTCACCGCCCTCCGCCAGCGGCGCAGATCGGCGGGATACAGGGACTTGTAGTAGTTGCCCTTTTCGTAGGGAGCATAGAACGCCGTTTCGTCTTCGTCGTTGACCACACCCGGCCAGGCCGCGAAGACCTTCACGATCTGCACCTCCAGGTCCGACGCGAGATCGATGACGAGCCGCATCATCGCCAGGTTGTTCTCCCGTTCCTCCATGAGAGGACTGGCGAAGTTCGACATGCTCTCGATCGCGCAGATCTCGACGCCTTCGGCGACCGCGGCGGACTTGATGGCCTGCCGATCCTGCCGGGTCAGATCGAGCGGCGACGCGACGGGACGCTTGGTCTCAATCGACAGCCCGTCGAACCCGAGCGCCGGCGCCTTGCGAATCTGTTCGAGAAGCGTCAGCGCAGGTCCGTTGTAGAACTGGCCCGAATACGTGACCGACAGGAAGGCGAATTTCATGGCGTCCTCAGTTCTTCTTGTAGGTGCTCTTCGTCGTGACTGGCGCACCGCCGCCCTGAAAATCGGGGCGCGTGGATTCGACGAGCAGGGTGCCGGACGGATCGAGCGACATCGACATGCTGACCTGCACAGGGTTCCCATCGAAGGTCAGGGTGGTGTCGACCTTCAGGGTGCCGCCTTCCCACTTCGCCTTCGAGACCTGATCGATGGTATTCCCCTGAACGGTCAGCGTGTTCTTGCTCTCGGAGCCATCCAGCTTGTAGATGGTCGTGAACTCACCCATCTGCGTCGTCCGCTTGATAGTGATGGAAGTGGCGTCCTGGGTAATGACCGCTTCCTGCCCGATCCCGCCACCGCCGAAGCCGCCCGGGGCTGCCGACGGATTCGCGGCGAGGGTCCATTTCCCGGTGAAATCCGGGGTCTGGGCGGATGCAGCGGTTGCGATCAGGAGTGCGGCGAGAGCCAACGGCAGGCGAGCAAGGTTCATGAAGCGCTCCAGCAAAAGGGTACGGATAGCCAAGGGCGCGATTCTAATGCTTCCGTCGGCCGGGAGGAAACTGGTGAGGAAGGGAAAAAGGCCTCGGTGCCGCACGGCTCCGAGGCCCGGCAGCGCTAAGGCGTAGTCGTGCGGCGCTTCAGACCCTTCTGCATATCCTTCGCAGCCTGCAGGTGCGCAAACGCGACCGGATAGGTGTCCGCGGCCCACTGGTTCAGCCGGAAGGTGACCGGGTTGTCGCTCTTCTCGGCCGTCACGGTCATCGTTTCACCCTTCTCTTCGACCTTCTTGCCGGTCGCCGGCTCCTGGTGCTCCGCCTTACACTTCGACAGCGTGTCCTTGTCGATCCGCGACTCGAGCTTGTCGACGAAGTCCTGGTGGCCATCGACCATCATGTCGGCATAGTCGCGGTCGAAGTCGGCACCGCTCTTCGCCGCCAGCTTCTCCGCCTTGTCCTTGTGGTCGTCATCGACCTGTGCCGGCATGTCGATGCGGTTCTCGGTCGCGATGGTCTTCAGCGCGTCGCCCGCCTTCGTGTGATCGTCGATCATCATCTGCCCGAACTTCTTGACGCTCGGGTCCATGGCCTTCTGCTGCGCCATGCGGCCCAGCTCGATCTCGGCCATGCCGACGATCGTGGCGTCCTTCACGAAGTCCTGGTCGCCCCTGCTGATGTCCCGAGCGCCCGAGGTCCCGACCGGCGCACCGGTCTCGGGATTGGTGGTCCTGGCGTCCCGATTGTCACCGCGGCAGCCGACCGTGAGCGCCGCCGCCAGTGCCAGAGACAGGAAACACATCCGCTTCATAACTTGGTCCTCCTGATTCCACATAGCCTCGCTCCGGGGAAGGTATTGCAAGTCAGACGACCTGAAGCGCAGGGAGGGGGCCTGACGAGCTCACTATCGGTGGCTGATCGCTGATGGCTTAGACTACGGTCGGGCCGCGCTCAGACGATGAACCGGGATCCTGCGAATACCGAAATAACGGCACTGCTGCAGGCGCATGCTGCGGGCGACGCTGCCGCGCTCGAAGAGCTGTTGCCGCGTGTGTACGGAGAGCTCCGCCGAATCGCCCGCATAAGGCTCAGGCGGGAGCGCAGCGGGCACACGCTGGCGGCAACGGACCTGGTTCACGAGGCGTACCTCAAGCTGCTCCCGGTGGAGCGGGTCGACTGGCGCAGCCGCGCTCACTTCTTTGCCATCGCGTCCCGGGCCATGCGGAATGTGCTGGTCGACCACGCGGTGCGGCGCGGCGCGGCCAAGCGCGGGGCCGGGGTCGCCGTGCTCGTCATCGACGAGCACGACGCCGCCGCAGAGCAGCCGCTTGACGAACTGATTGCCCTGAGCGAGGCGCTCACCCGTCTCGAACAGCTCGATGCGAGACAGGCCCAGGTCGTCGAATGCCGGTTCTTCGGCGGCTTGAGCCTCGACGAGACGGCTGAAGCGCTCAATACCTCGGCGGCGACGGTCAGCCGCGACTGGACCTTCGCGCGCGCATGGCTCCACAACGAGCTCGCGAGTCCTCCTCCCGGTAACACCCCGCAGGCGACATGACCGCCATGGATGCCGGGCGCTGGCGGCAGCTGCAGGATCTGTTTGCGGCCGCGCGCGCCCACGCTCCGGCGGAACGCGAGCGTCTGCTTCGCGAGGAGGAGTCCCGCGATCCGGCACTCGTCGATCAAGTACGCGCACTGCTTGCCGCCGACGAATCCGGCGGCGTCCTCGATTCCCTTTCACCACACATCGCGTCGGTCGCCCAGCTCGTCGAGGCCGAGGCGCCGGTGCGTGTCGGCGCCTACCGGATCGTGTCCGAGCTCGGGCGCGGCGGCATGGGCGCGGTGTATCTGGCCGATCGAGTCGACGGGGACTTTCAGCAGCGGGTCGCCATCAAGATGATTGGCACCAGCGATGCGGACGATCCGCTGCATCAGCGGTTCATCGCCGAGCGCCGGATCCTTGCCGGGTTGATCCACCCGCACATCGCACGACTCCTCGACGGAGGCGTGACCGACGACGGCCACCCTTACCTGGTCATGGAATACGTCGACGGTCTGCCGATCACCAGGTACTGCGATCGGCATCAGCTCGACATCAACGCCCGGCTGCGCCTGTTCGTGGACGTGTGCGGAGCCGTCCAGCACGCGCACCAGAACCTCGTCATCCATCGCGACCTGAAGCCGAGCAACATCCTGGTCTCGGCTGATGGCGTCGTGCACCTGCTCGACTTCGGCATCGCGAAGCTGATCGAGTCGGGGACGGCCGCTGCGCCCCAGACCCGAATCGAATCACGGATGATGACGCCGGAGTATGCGAGCCCGGAACAAGTCCGCGGCGAAACCCTGGGGACGGCAAGCGACATCTATTCGCTTGGCGTGCTGCTCTACGAGCTGTTGTGCGGCTGCGCGCCTTATCGCTTCAGCACGCGATCGCCGCTGGAGGTGGCGACGCTCGTCTGCGACCAGGATCCCGTCCGGCCGGCGGTGCGGGTCAAAGAGCTCGAAGGCGACCGCGATGGCATCGTCATGATGGCGATGCGCAAGGAGCCGGGCCGTCGTTACGCATCAGTGGACATGCTGCGTCAGGACGTTGAACGGCACCTCGCTGGCTTGCCGGTCATGGCGCATCGCGGCGGGCGCCGGTATCGGATTGGGAAATTCGTGCGGCGCCACCGGGTCGAGGTTGCGGCGGCGACGGCCGTCGGCGCCGCGCTGGTGATCGGGCTCAGCGTCGCGGTTCTGCAGGGCCGCCGCGCCACGCGCGAGCGCGACCGTGCGGAACAGGCCCTCGCCGAGTCGAACGGTGTCACCGATTTCCTTTTGGAACTGTTCCGTACGGGGGAGACCGGCGAGGTCCCCGCCACCCAGCTGACCGCGCTCGACCTGCTGCGGCGCAGCGCGCTCCAGGCCGACGACCTCTCCAATCAGCCGATGGTTCATGCACGCCTGCTCGACGTGATCGGGCAAATGTCGTTCAATCTCGGCCGGCTGGACGAGGCGCAGGCCCGACTCGAACAGGCAATCGCGATCCGACGAGCCGCGGGCGGAGCCGCCGACGATCTCGCCCGGAGCCTCATTCACTTGTCGTGGGTGCACCGCACCCGCAACCACCACGATCGGGCGCGCCCGCTCGTCATGGAAGCTCTCGACCTGCGCCGCCGGTCCCTGCCCGCCGGTCATCCCGATATCGCCGACGCGCTCTACGAGCTGGGATGGATTGCGTACGGCGCTGAACAGGAGCGTCTGTACCGACAAGCGCTCGAGATCCTGACGCCCATTCCCGCTGCGGCCGATCGCCGGATCACGATGCTCCAGGGACTCGCGACGAATCTGCGGCGGCAGGGCCGGCTCGCGGAAGCCGTTGCGGCCGCCCGCGATGCGCTCGGGGTCGCCGAGGGCTCCTATGGGCCCGAGCATCACACCACCGGTTCCGCGATGATCCATCTGGGCGATCACGTCAACGACATCGAGGAGGATGCCGCAGCCGCGGAACGGCTCTATCGTCGCGGTCTCGAGCTCCTGACCCGGCACTACGGCGAGGGCAGTATCCGGCTGCTCCACGGGATGAACAGTCTCGTGGGGCTTCTCGGCAGCCGCGGCGACACCGAAGCGGAGGCCATCGCCCGCCGTGCGCTCGCCATCAGCCAATCGGCCACCGGGCCCGAGCATCCACGGGTCGCCGATCAGATGCACAAACTTGCTTCGGCGCTGGCTCGTCTGCGCCGCCTCGCCGAAGCGGAGACGCTGGCCCGCGAGTCGCTGGCACTGACGATCCGGGCGATGGGGCCAGGGCACCAGGTCGTGGCGTCATCCCGACTGCCGCTGCTCGCGCAGATCTTCGAATTCCAGCGCCGGCACGCCGAAGCGGACCAGACGTATGAAGCGGCGATCGCAAAGCTGGCGACGAGCGGGGTCCTCAACGGCGAGGTGCGCCGCCAGTACGCGGTCGTGCTGCTCGGCCGCGGCGACGTCGCAGGCGCGGAGGCGCAGCTGCTGCAGTCGCTGTCCAGCCTCGAGCTCGCATATGGCGGCCGCGTTCATCCGAACGTGCATGAGACCAAGCGCGTGCTGATGACGCTCTATCGCCGGACTGGCAGACCGGATCTGG
>Ga0111539_10000038_pt1 | contig 139472 bp, 123 predicted proteins | sample RhiMethybrSRZTD1_FD_79667 | JGI IMG/M metagenome (GOLD analysis project Ga0111539, IMG submission 79667) | Populus rhizosphere microbial communities from Tennessee, USA - Rhizosphere MetaG P. TD hybrid SRZTD1 (version 2) (version 2) | ecosystem: Host-associated > Plants > Roots > Rhizosphere...
CGAGGGCGCGGGCCTCACCGCGGACAACATCGTCATCAAGGACGAAGCGATTCAGACGATCATCCAGCGCTACACGCGCGAGGCCGGCGTCCGGAATCTCGAACGCGAGATCTCCTCGATTTGCCGCAAGGTCGCCCGCAAGGTCGTCGTCGAGGGTAAGGAATACAAGGAAGACATCGCCAGCGAGAAGGTCACCGAGCATCTCGGCGTGCCGCGCTTCCGTCCAAGCATGGCGGAGGAGCAGAACGAGGTCGGCATCGCGACCGGTCTGGCGTGGACCGAGGTCGGCGGCGAGCTGCTCGTCAGCGAAGCAACGCTGATGGCCGGCAAAGGCAAGCTGACGCTCACCGGCAAGCTCGGAGACGTGATGCAGGAGTCGGCGCAGGCCGCGCTCAGCTACGTCCGGTCAAAGGCTGCGGAATTGAACCTGCCCGAAGACTTCCACTCGAAGATCGACATTCACGTCCACGTGCCCGAGGGCGCCATCCCGAAGGACGGCCCGTCAGCCGGCATCACGATGGCTACCACGCTGGTCTCGGCGCTGACCAAGATCCCGACGCGCCGCGACGTCGCGATGACCGGCGAGATCACGCTGCGTGGCAAGGTGCTCCCGATTGGCGGGGTCAAGGAGAAGGTCCTGGCGGCGCACCGCGCCGGCGTGACGAACATCGTCCTGCCGCGCGACAACGAGAAGGACCTCGCTGACATCCCGAAGAACGTCCTCGACAGCCTGGACGTCCACATGGTGTCCACGATGGACGAGGTGCTGAAGATTGCGCTGGCCGAGCCGTTGCCGGCGCGCATACCGGCGACGCCCGTCGTCGCCGAGGTGACGGAACCGGCCGGAGACACTCGCCCGCATTAATGCTCGTAGGGGCCGGCTTCAGCCGGCCCAATCATGCAGATATCCGCAGAATTCATTACGAGCGCGACGAGTGCGAAGGACTTTCCCCGTGACCGGTTGCCGGAGATTGCGTTTGTCGGCCGCTCGAACGTCGGCAAGTCGAGCCTGATCAACGCGCTCGCGAAACGCACCATCGCTCGTACAAGCGCCGACCCCGGCAAGACGCGGCTCGTCAACGTCTATCGAGTGCAACGGGGATCGGCCCGTCCGACGTATTTCGTAGACCTGCCGGGTTTCGGATACGCGCGTGGGGCCGAGGCGCAGGAATTTCGTGCCCTGACCGACGCCTATTTTGAACGGCCGGGCCAGCGAGCCGTGCTGTTGCTCATAGATTCGCGGCATCCGGGTCTGGAATCGGATTTGGAAGCCTGGGAATGGATTCGGTCGCAACCCTGTGCGCGTGGGGTCGTGGCCACAAAGATCGACAAGCTTACACGCGCGGATCGCGCGCGTCATGTTCGTGAATTCGAAACGTTGTTTGATATGCCCGTGGCGCTGGTCTCAGCGCGCACAGGCGAAGGACTGGATGACCTGTGGAAGATGATCGCAAGCCTGCCAAGCCGAACGGCGGCATAGCCACCGCCCCCCCCGACAAGCAAGAGAAGCCAGAGAAGCCAGAGAAGAAAGAGGCTGCCGTGGCCACACCACAACCGACCCCGCCTGCGCCGAACCCGCCCGCGCAGACGATCTCGCTGTCGGCGATGAAGGAGATGAGCATCTCCGCGCTGACCAAGATCGCCAAGGAACTGGACATCGCCGGCGCCACCGGCATGCGCAAGCAGGAGTTGATCTTCGAGATCCTCCGCGTGCGTGCCGAGAAGAGCGGCAACGTCTTCTCGGAAGGCGTGCTCGAGACGCTGCCCGACGGCTTCGGTTTCCTGCGCGCCCCCGATTACAACTACCTCCCCGGCCCCGATGACATCTACGTCTCGCCGTCGCAGATCCGGAAGTTCGACCTGCACACCGGCGACACGGTGTCCGGCGTCATCCGGCCACCGAAGGACGGCGAGCGCTACTTCGCGCTGATCAAGGTCGAGGCGATCAACTTCGAGCCGCCCGAGAAGACGAAGGAGAAGATCTTCTTCGAGAACCTCACGCCGCTCTATCCACAGCAGAAGGTCAACCTCGAGACCGAGTCGGAGAACCTCTCCGGCCGGGTGATGGACCTGCTCACGCCGCTTGGCAAGGGCCAGCGCGGCCTCATCGTCGCGCCGCCACGCACCGGCAAGACGATGCTCCTGCAGAGCATCGCCAACAGCATCACCAAGAACCATCCCGAGGTGTACCTGATCGTGCTGCTCATCGACGAGCGGCCGGAAGAAGTCACCGACATGCAGCGCTCGGTGCGCGGCGAAGTCATCTCGTCCACGTTCGACGAGCCCGCCCAGCGCCACGTGCAGGTCGCCGAAATGGTGATCGAAAAGGCCAAGCGCCTCGTCGAGCACAAGAAGGACGTCGTCATCCTGCTCGACTCGATTACCCGTCTGGCGCGCGCCTACAACACGATCGTGCCGGCGTCGGGCAAGGTGCTCTCGGGCGGCGTGGACAGCAACGCCTTGCAGCGTCCAAAGCGGTTCTTTGGCGCGGCCCGCAACATCGAAGAAGGCGGATCGCTGACCATCGTCGCCACGGCGCTCGTCGATACCGGCTCGCGCATGGACGAAGTCATCTTCGAAGAGTTCAAGGGCACCGGCAACTCGGAAATCCATCTTGACCGCAAGCTCACCGATCGCCGCGTGTTCCCGTCGATCGACATCACCAAGAGCGGCACGCGCAAGGAGGAGCTGCTTCTACCGAAGGAAGAGCTCAATCGCGTGTGGGTGCTGCGCAAGGTGCTGACCCCGCTGTCGCCGAGCGAGGCGATGGAGCTGCTGCTGTCGAAGATGAGCAAGACCAAGACGAACGGCGAGTTCCTGGCAGCAATGGCGGCAGGCAAGAGCTGATGGCGGTCTCGGCGGAGACCCCTACCCCAATTACGCTCAGAAAGCATGGCGCGCGGACGCGGCTGGAATCGCCGCGTCTGTCGGTCGTGATGCCGGTCTTCAACGAGATGGCCACGATCGACGAGATCATTCCGCGGGTTCTCAGTATTCCCCTTCCCGTCGAGTTGATCGTCGTGGACGACTGCTCGACCGACGGCACCCGCGCGCATCTACAGGAGATGCAGCGCGAGTACGGGTTCACGTTGCTGCTGCAGGAGCGCAATCAGGGCAAGGGCGCCGCGTTACGGCGCGGCTTCGCCGCCGTGACCGGCAACATGGTGGCCATCCAGGATGCCGATCTCGAGTATTCGCCCGAGGAGCTGCCCGATTTGGCCGCGCTCATCATCGAGGGACGGGCCGACGTCGTCTACGGCTCGCGATTCCTCGGCCGCCACCGCGTCTTCCTCTTCACCCACTACGTCGGAAACCGGGTCCTGACGCTGCTCACCAACGTGCTCTACAACACGATGCTGACGGACATGGAGACCTGCTACAAGGTGATGCGGCGCGAGGTGCTCAACGGGCTCGAGCTCGAGTCCAATGGCTTCGGCATCGAGCCGGAACTCACCGCCAAGATCTTCAAGCGTCATTACCGCGTCTACGAAGTGCCCATCAGCTACGACGGGCGGACCTACGAAGAGGGCAAGAAAATCAGCTGGCGCGACGGCGTCGTCGCGTTGTGGGTCCTCTTGAAACATCGCTTTGGAAAATAGAGAGTAGGGGCGACGCATGTCCCCCCTGGAGCGCGCCAGCAAGACCGCAGCGGCCACGTCTGCCCTGCTGATCCTGGCGCTGATGCTCGTCGTCCATCCGGACATGACGTGGCTGCTGCGCGGCTTGACGGTCGCAGCGCTCGTCGCCGGATGGTGGGGGTCAGATCTGACCCCATGGCTGTTCGGCGCCGCCGTCGCGCCCGCGCTGCTGCGCCTGCTCGCCGGCCGCGAAGGTCCCGTCCTCGACATCGTCTGGATGGCCGGCCTGACCGGATCACTCCTGCGCAGCCTGACGTGGTCTCGATGGACGATGCCGTTCCCCTGGAACGTGCTGATTGGCGGCTGGACGCTCGCGCTGTCGCTGTCGTGGCCCGTGCTCATCGCTCGCGAGATCGGTTTCCGCCTCTCTGGCTTTGTCGATGCCGGTGCGATCAACTCGTGGTCGCTGATTCCTGCACCGCAGGCCGCCGTCTGGATTCTGTATGTCGTGCTCGCGCAGCTGATTGGCGCGCTGTGGTTCGAACGGGCACGCGAGCGCACCGCGGCGCTGCACCTGCCACTCATCCTGAACGGACTGTGGATGGGCGCGACCGTGGCGAGCGTCGTCGCCGTACTGCAGGGGACGATCGACCTCGGGCTGCTCAGCACGCCGTTCTGGGAAGAGCGCCGGCGGGCCACTGGCTTGATGCTTGACGCCAACTCGTACGGCGTGTGCGCCGCGCTTGCGGCCCCGATCGGGTTCCTCAGCATGCGGCGCCTGGCCCCGGCGGCTCCGTCGGCAGCGGCAGCGGTGTTCGCCATCAACATGGCGGGCATGTGGCTGTCCGGCTCGAGGACCACCCTGCTCTGTGGTGTCGTCGGCACCGTCGCGCTGATCGTCGGCCTGTGGCGCGAACGGCGGGTGTCGTCAGCGCCATCGACACGGGCAGCGATCTGGATTCCGGCGAACTTGCTCGCGGTGATGGCGGTCGTGATGCTCACACCAGCGGCGAGTCCCATCGAGCGCGCGCTTGATATTCCAACGGGACGGGCCGGACTCAAGGAAGTCCTGTGGAACCGCGGCGGCTATGGTCCGATCGCGGTGCGCATGACCCGTGAGTACCCGCTTACGGGCGTCGGCGCCGGCAGCTATCGCATTCTCGCGCCCGACTACGGCCGCGCGTTGCTCAATGATGCGTTGCCGCCCGACAACGCGCAGAACTGGTGGCGTCACCAGATCGCTGAGCTCGGTGTATTTGGCGGCGCGCTGATCGTCGGTTTCTCAGTACTCGTCGCGTGGCGCGTGCTTACCGGCCGGGAGGCTGGTGGCGACGTGGCGTCTGCGACAACCGTTCGCGGTCTCCTCATCGGTCTTGGCGCGATGTCGCTGTTCGGCATGCCGACGCAGAGTCCGCTCGTGCTGTACTGGTTCTTCGGACTCGTGGCGTGGTTCGCCTGGCTCGTGCCTGATCCGGCGCGGCGCCCCTCGACTTCGCTTGTCACAGGCGACACGGGTCCACGCGTCGCGTGGGTCGTCGCTGCGGCGCTGGCAATCGCGTACGCCGCTGGTCACGTGCTGCTGGCCGCCGGATCGCTGAATGTCGTCCAACGCGCGCAGCAGGCGCATCGCGACTACGTCATCGGTGCGTATTCGCCTGAACCACTGCCTGGGGCCAACGAGTTCCGCTGGACCAGCAAGGAAGCCCGGTTCATCTGGGCCGTGAGGTCGAGGTTCATGGCCATACGCTTCTGGGCCCATCACCCCGACGTCGCAGCCCGGCCGGTCCACGTGACGCTGACCAGCCCGTGCGGCGTCCTGTTCGACGAGGACCTCGCCTCGGACACCTCGATGAGCGTGGGCATGGCGCTCCCCGAGGGCCAGCGCACCCTGGAAGCGACCGTCCGCGTCTCAAGAACATGGACGCCCGGCGAGGGCGACGAGCGCCAGCTGGGCGTGGGAATTGTCGCGGATTTCTCGAACGATCCGGCGTTTGCCACGAATCAGCTTCGGGCAGTTAAACTCCCCGGCTGTGCCGGTGGTATATAATTTTCTTTTCTACCAGCCCCGAAGGAGCAGACCGTGAAGGAAGGGATTCACCCGAAATACCAGGAGGTCGAGGCTCGCTGCGCGTGCGGCCACACGTTCAAGACGCGCTCGACCAAACCCGAGCTCCATCTCGAAATCTGCTCCAATTGCCATCCCTTCTTCACCGGCCGTCAGAAGCTGATCGACACCGAGGGTCGCGTCGAGCGGTTCACCAAGAAGTTCGGCACGCAGACGTCCGAGCAGCGTAAGACGGCAGCGAAGGCTGTGAAGGTCGCCAAGGCGGCCACCAAGACCACTGGCGCGAAGAAGACGGCCAAAAAGACCGCCACTGCGTAGTGTCCGGCTTTAGCCGGACGTCAGAACAACAACACCGGCTGCATCGCCCGGGACTCGAGCTTTCGATCGAGTCTTGCCAGCCGGTACTCCGCCGCCTGACGCCTCGTCACACTCTCATCCACGTTCAACAGACGCACCGCGAAGTCGCGCGCCGAGGCGAGGTCGCGCCGGCGATGCTCGAGGTGCACCGCGAGCGCCTGTGACGCCTCGCGTTCGATGGGACGCGGGCATACCGGCAGGCCGAGCACACGCCGCCAGGCGGTCGCGGCATCATCGTAGTGGCGCAATCGCCGAGCGACGAGCGCGTACGCCCGCAGCGCTTCGGCGCGCAGCTCCTCGTCGTCATTCTGCATCTCGGTCGCGCGCGCAAAGCAGGACTTCGCTTCGCGCAACATGGCACCGCGCTCGTAGAGCCGGCCCATCCCCAGTGCCTCACGCGCGGTTCGCGCCGCGGCCGGACCGTCTTCGAGCAGCTGCGCGGCTCGCGACGTGACCAGCGCGAGCGACAGCAGGTCGAGTCGATTGTGCTCGAACACCGCCGCCAGCGGCCGGGCGTCCCCAGCGTGCACGTAGCGGAAGTAGCGCGCGGGAATCTCGAACCCGGCCACATCGCCCTCACGCACGTAGCCGCACAGCGTTTCCTCGATCGTGCTGAGCCGGCACGCCGAATCCACGCCACGCCACATGCGGCGCGCCGGATGCAACATGTCGATGTGTGGAAGTTCGCCGAACGGTGAGGACATCCGGTGCAGCGCAAAGCGCGTTTCGATCAGCGGCAGGTCGAACGACTTCCCGTTGTAGCTCACGACGGTCCCAGCATTCGCGGCGACGTCGCCGACGGCTTCGAGCATGGCGCGCTCGGCAGTGAAGCTCGACAGGAAGAACTGACGGATCCGGAACGTGCCGCCAGCAAACCAGCCGCAGCCGACGAGGAATGCGTACGTGCCTGCGCCACCCGCGATGCCGGTAGTCTCGAGGTCCACGAACAGCAGCCGGTCACTGCACGCTCGATTCGCGAGTAGCGACAGCCGCGGCCAGACGCCGTCTGATGGAGGCAGACCATCGGCCAGCACCATCGAGCCGTGGCGATAGCCGGGCACATATGTGCGATCGACGACGAGAAAGCGCTGACCATCGCGATCGTGCCACTGCCCATCGAGCACGTCGGCGATGGTGTCGTTATCGGGGCAGCCGTAGGGCGGGTCTTGTTCTGTAGACCCGCCGTGAGCCTTGAGCCCCGCACCAATGACGCCGCGCAGACGGTCGGATAGCGTGCTCATGCGGTGAGCGCGGGGGTGTCGGCGCCTGCCCTGAGCGACGTCGAAGGGCCCGTCTGGATCAGTTCAAGAATCCGCAGCGCCACACTCTTGGCCATCGGCCCGGTGTTGCCGATCGGCCCGACGCACGTCGGGCAGCCCTGCTGACACTCGCACGCGGCGATGAGATCGTGCGTGCGCCGGCGCAGCTCCTCGTCCATCCGAAACAATGGCTCGCTGAAGCCCACGCCGCCGGGATAGTTGTCGTAGACGAAGATTCGCGGCTCGTCAGAGAGCGTGACGGGTTGGCCCATGCGGGTCAGATCCGTCTGCTCGCCCTGCTCGCCGCTGCCGATCGAAATGCCGATGTCGTGGCGATCGCACATCAGCAACAGCTGCGCGACCTGCCGCATCGCAAACGACAGACCGACGACGCCGTCGCGGCGATCGTCGGCGGCGTACGGCAAGGCAGCCATGACCGCGCGCGGGATGGTGAGCCAGTACGCAGTCGTGTGCATCTCCTGCTCGGGCAGGTCGAGCTCGCCAGAGCCGACGTTCTCGTTGGTGTAGAACTTGATCTTCTTGAAGCCGACCACACGCGAGGATACATGCACTTCCCCGTGCGCCGCGCCATGGACAGCGTAGGGCGGGTCTTGCTCCGCCCTTCGACTATCGCTCAGGGCACCCCGAGCAACGTCGAGGGGTGTAGACCCGCCGGCAAACGTATCCAGGACCGTCACCTTGGTGTACGTGATTGCATCGGTGTAGTAGTCGCACTGAATCTGACGGACGTACGCCTTGCGTCCCTCGAAGTCGAGCTTCTCCACCTGATAGAGCGCCGCCTCGACGAGATAGATCGCCTTCTCGTGCAGCGTGGCGGGACCGCTCGTGAAGCTCGTCTCGCCGATCACGTCGGCGCCGTGCGTGGTGTCCACGACGACGAAGTTGTCCGATGAGATCGAGCGGAGACTCACGGCGTCTGCCGGATAGGATTCGTTCGTCCACTGCCACACGCCGTCTCCATCGGCCCCGGCGGCGCCCTGTTTGCTCGCCGCACCTTCGGTGCGGTGGACGAAGCCGCCTTCCTCCAGCACGCCCAGAACTTCCTGAAGGTTGTGGCGCCCGTACTCCTCCTTCGTCGTGAACGGCAGTTCGAACGCCGCGCACTTTACGTGATCGACGAGGATGTGCAGGTTATCGGGATTGATCAGCGCGTGCTCCGGCGACGCGTCGAAGAAGTACGACGGGTTGCGGACGATGAATTGATCGAGCGGCGCGCTGCTGGCGACGAGCACTGCGGCCGATTGGCCAGTGCGTCTGCCCGCGCGTCCCGCGCGCTGCCACGTCGCCGCAATCGTGCCGGGATATCCGGCCATGACGCAGACGTCGAGCGCGCCGATGTCGATGCCCAGCTCTAGCGCGTTGGTCGAAACCACGGCGCGCACAGTGCCCTCGCGCAGTCCCTTTTCGATCTCGCGCCGCCGCTGCGGAAGATAGCCGCCGCGGTAGCCGCGAATCTGCTCGTCGGTGCCAGGCGGACCGCCGAAATCGTCCTTCAGATACGTCGTGAGGATTTCCGTCGCGAGCCGGCTTTGCGCGAAGACGATCGTCTGCAGCTTGCGTTTCAGGAATTCAGACGCGAGGCGGCGCGTCTCAGCCAGATACGATCGCCGGATGCCGAGCTGCGCGTTGACCACCGGCGGGTTGACGAACAGAAAGAACTTCTCGCCGCGCGGGGCGCCGCTCTCCGACACCAGCTCGAACGGCTCCTCGACGAGCGCTTCGGCCAGCTCGCGCGGATTGGCAATCGTCGCCGACGAGCACACGAAGGTCGGCGTCGAGCCGTAGTGGCGGCAGATGCGCCGCAGCCGGCGCAGCACGTTGGTGAGATGGCTGCCGAAGACGCCCCGATACGCGTGCAGCTCGTCGATCACGACGTAGCGCAGGTTCTCGAACAGCTTCGCCCAGCGCGGATGGTGCGGCAGGATTCCCGAGTGCACCATGTCCGCATTGCTCAGCACGACATGTGCGCGCCCGCGAATCGCGCGCCGCGCATCTTGCGGCGTGTCGCCGTCGTAGGTGAACACGCCGATCTCGAGATCGTTACGTCGTGAGATCAGATCCGAGAGCTCGTGCAGCTCCGCCAGCTGATCCTGTGCGAGCGCTTTCGTTGGAAACAGATAGAGTGCGCGGGCCGAGGGGTCACGCAGAATCGCGCTCAGCACCGGCGCGTTGTAGCAGAGCGTCTTCCCGGACGCCGTTGGTGTCGTCACGACCACATGACGGCCGGCACGCGCGTGCTCGATGGCCGCGGCTTGATGGGTGTAGAGCTGATCGACGCCGCGCTGCCGAAGCACCTCGCAGAGACGCGGATCGAGCAGGTCGCCGAACGGTGTGTATCGGGCGTCGAGCGGCGCCAGACGGCGAACCGTCGTCACCCACCCGTCAGGCGTGTCAGCGCGGTCAGGAACGCCGCCAGTCAGCCGATCAAGGGCGGCAGTCAGCGCCTGATCGTGCGCGGGATCCGTGCGTCGCGCCGGAAACATGGCTGACGATCATAAGGCGAAAGCCTGAACGCTTCAACGGGTTTCCGACGGCCTCAGCGAGCTTCCGCCGACGACGACCACACTTCGAGTTCGGCGATCGTCCACGGGATGTCGCTCCCGCCCGCAGCCGCGCGGATCACGAGGTAGCGCGCCGGGCGAGGTGGAAAGCCGAGGACGATGCGCAAGCGTTTGGGATCGGCCATGCCGGCCTGAATCGTGCGGTCGAGTACCGCGCCGCTCCACGCCACCTGGAACGACTGTCCGTCTTCGGAGGTCGCCACCTGCATCGCTCCCGGATACAGGTACGAAAACCGCCCGAGGTCGTTGACGACCGCACCCACGCTGCGGACCTCGCCCAGATCGATCGTGAGCGCCTGACGTTCGTCCCACAACGCGCACTGCCACGACGAGGTCAGGTCGTCATCGATCGCTTTTGTCAGCAGCTTTGACGAACACGTCGATCGCAGCTCGCGTGGTCGCCACCGCTGACCGTCGGCCACCTGGAGCGCGGCGCCGTCACGTTTCGGCAGTCGATAGAGGACCAAGGCAGCATCGCTCGCCACACGCGTGACGCCGGGCTGCTGCTCGACGAGCGCCACAAGACGCGGCGCATCGTGTGCGACGAGCACGTAGAGCTCGCCGAAACGCTGAAACGGCGTGAACAGCGCGTCGGACTCGGCACGAGCGGCACCGACGAGCGCGCTGTAGTAGCTCGGCCCCCAGCCGCTGTAGCCGTTCACCGATTGCCAGTTGCCCTTCACCGCTCTGAACACCGAGCGAATGTCGCGGAAGAGGAGATCCGGTGGCGCCTCGAGCACAGTCGCCCCGGCGAGTTGTGCCGCGCCAGGCACGTCAGGCGGAAGATCCGCAGCCCTGATGCGATCGCTCCAGGCATCGCTCAACACAGCCAGGGCGACGATGACCAGAGCGATCGCCGCGGTGCGGCGCGAACGGCCGCGCATGAACTCCGCGACCACGAGGCCGGCCAGCACCGCCAGACACAACGCCGCCATCATCCAGAAACGCGCGGGCACGCGCAGGCTGTCAACGCCGGGCAGGGACATGAGCAGGTGATACGGTCCGGGGATTCCCGGATTACCCATGTACATCGTCATCGGTCCGAGTGCGAGGGTCCACGTCAAGAGGGCGGCAAGGAGGTAGAACCCCATGAGGCGCGACTGGCGAGCCATCGCCCGAACGCCGGGCGACAGCACCAGCGCGAGACCGAGCGTGAGCAAGACGACCTGGATTGGTTTGCGGTACGTCGATGCCTGAACGGGCAGCGGGCCAAGGGAGAACATGAACGGGCCCCACACCAGCAGCACGAGGATGATCACGGTATAGAGCGCCGCGACACCCAGCAGGACACGCCGGAACAATGCGACAAACCTGCCGCTCTGGATCGACTCTGAGCGCCACGACCTGATCACCATGCCCGCCAGACCAAGCAACGACAGCAGAATCTGTGCGACGCCAGGGAACAACTCGCCCTCGGGCAGGCATTGGACGCGCAGCCATCCCCAGAACGTGAGCTGCTGCGGCGCACACAGCAGGGCGGCGATATCGGCACTGAACGCGCGGATTTCCCAGTAGTCGCGGACGAAGCCGAAATACGCGTGCACGCTCCTGTACTTGTAGAGCACCGGTGCCAGCGGAATGACGGCAATCACCGTGGCGACGCCAATCATGAGCAGCGCCTGCCAGTTACGTCTCAATACCACGAACCACAGCGCCCACAGGCCCACGAGCACCGAGAACATCACGAGCGCATAGCCATTCGCCGCGCCTTGAAGCGCCCAGGCCGCGCCGTACAGCACGAGCCAGCGGCGGCGTCCTGTCTCGAGATACGCGTGCAGACCCAGCAGGGCCAGCGGCGCCCAGAACAGCGCGAGCATCTGAATGTGCGGGAGCTGCGAGATGCGGTACGGCGCAAACGCGAACGCCAGTCCGGCGACAAAAGCCCCGGCCGCGCTGCCGGTCAGGCGGAGGATCAGCGCATACATCGCCATCGCGCACAGCGGAAACGTCAGCAGCAGAACCAGGTTGTAGGTGGTGACGATGTCGCCGGTGATCCAGTAGATCGGCGACGCGATGACGCTGAGGCCGAGCAGATGCTCTGAAAACGTCAGCGTGTCATGCGTCGGAAAAAAGATCGGAAACTGGTACCACGCGTCAGTCAGGGGAACGTGTGTGGCGTTCCATTTGAGGATCGCGGCGGTAAGCAGCGGGTCGCCCGGATCGTTGGCGATCATCGTTCCGAGGTGGGCGAGCACCTCCCGGCCGATGATGATGGTGATGATTGTGTAGACCAGCAGGCTGATCGCTGCGGCGGTCCTGCTCTTCAACGGGCCTCCATCCTGGAGTATGGTAGGTCAGACCGCATGGCACACGCGAATCCCGTTGACCGACGTCACACTCAGACCCAGGAACGCTACGCCGCCGACGATCTCGAGACGATGCAGGAGGCGCGCCGGTACAGCGCGCATCTGTTCAATCTGTTCCGCGATCACATCGGCAAACGAGTGCTGGAGGTGGGATCCGGCATTGGCACGATGAGCCGGCCGCTCGTGGACGTCGCCGATCTGGTTGTCGGCCTCGAGCCGAACGGAAACTGCGTGAGCCGGTTGCAGGACGCGATGCGCGGCCAGTCGAAGTTCGTGCTCCGGACCTGTCATCTCGAGGACTGCGATCGCACCGAGCTGACCAACCAGCGCTTTGACACGGTCGTCTGCGTCAACGTCCTCGAGCACATCGAAGACGACGCCGCGGCGCTGCGCACGTTCAAAGACGTCATCGTGCCGAAGGGTCGCGTGCTGATTTTCGTACCAGCCGTGCAGGCCGCCTACGGTCCGCTCGACGCGGAGCTTGGTCATCATCGGCGCTACTCGAAGCCAACGCTGGCCAAGGCATTCGCCGACGCCGGACTCAGCCTGATCACGCTGCGCTACACGAACCCGATTGGCTTGCTCGGATGGATGTACAACGCGCACATCAGCAAGTCCACCGCCCATAGCCTGGCGCAGGTGAGGCTCTTCGAGACGTTGGTCGCGCCGTGGGCTTTGCCACTCGAGCGGATGATCACGCCGCCGATCGGCTTGTCACTCGTCGCGGTCGGCCAGCGATCCTAGCGCCGCGATGCCGAAAGGAAACCTCGTCGTCCACCTGTCGGATATGACTGGCGCCCTGGCTAAGGGGCGCGTGGAAGTCGATCTGCGTCGTGTCGATGGGGCAAACGGCGCGGGCGGCGAGAACATGGAGGTCAGCGTGAACGGTCCTGTCGGACGGTTCACGATCACCGGCATCCTGTGCCAGACCGGCCCGGGAACCATGTACGAAGTCCGCGTCTCGACAGACCACTACCGGAAATACGCGTTCTTTCAGTCGATCCGCGAAGATCGCGACAACATCGCGAGCGACGATGTCGAGTTCTGGGTCAAGCCGGGCGATGTGAAGGACATCACCGCGCCAACGTTCGCCGACTTGCCGGCCACGGTTCGAGGCATGTGCGACCAGGCGACGATGATCGTGGAGAAGCCGGAAGACAAGGAGCTCACCGGGCTCTCAGGACGGGCGTTGTATCAGCAGATGGATCCCCTTCGAAAGGCGTGTCTGCTCAACATCGCCACGAAGGCTGCCGACGCGAAGACCGCCGGCAACTGCCTGCCGACGTTCCGCGGCCTGCTGATCTCCAGACAGGACCGTCTCTTCGCACGCGTGACGCCGGGGCTGGTCGAACTGCTGCAGACCGGCGCGATGTTCAAGTCCGCGCCGGCCACGCTGCACGAGCCACCGCAAGGATTCGAGATGTCGGTTCACGGCAGCTTCAAGTCGAAGGATGCGCATGCGAACCTGCAAGTCACCTTCATGACTGAGATCGCGACAGGGACCCTGGCCGCCGACATCGACATCGACGAGTCATTGGGGATCGAGCACGGATTCGAAGTGATTCGCAACGCGGTCTTCAAGAAGCGCACGAACCCGTATCTCATTCGCGAGTTCCTCAACGCCGCTGACTTCGAAAAGCATTCGCTCAGCCCCGACTATCAGTTCACGTTCTAAGTCCGGCCCGTCCAAAAGGACGGGCCCTACACTGCGAGCTGCCCGCGGACGCGATCGAAATCGATATCGCGCTGGATCCGCCAGCGTGTGAACTGTGGCAGTCGCGCGAGCGGCAGCGCCAGGTGCTCGCGGGTGTGCTCGACGTCGCCGCGTCGCGCATAGATGGCGGCGACGTAATACCGCGTCGCCGGATCGTCGGCGCCCTCCGCCACACGGCGGGCGTGCGCCTGAATCGCCAGATCGCCAAAGCGCAGCGCTTCGGCCTGCTCTCCGCGCGCGTCATGCACGGCGCTGAGCTTCTGGTGCAACTCGATCACCGTGCGCTCGCGCAGCGCATGATCGCTCGTGTTCACGTACTCGAGCTCGCGGCGGAACTCGGCGTAGGCCCCGTCGTAGTCGCCGCGCAGATAGTGCACGTAGCCGAGACGGCCATGAGCCCCGACGATCAGCAGACCCTCGGTGCCTGACATCGCCCGCTCCTGAAGCTCGATGGCCTCTCGCGCCGCAGTTTCCGCCGCGTCGAGATTGCCGCTGAGCGCTTCGAGCATCGACAGCTGCAGATGCGTGTATCCGGCTTCAGGGTTGAGCGCCAACGCGGTGCGCAGTTCCGCGATGCCTTCGGGCACCATGCCCTTCGACAGCCAGTAGGCGCGAGCCAGGTTCTGATGTGCGTCGGCGTTATCGGGCTCGATCTCCACCGCCTTGCGCAGCGACGCCAGCCCCTCATCGAGCTTTCCGAGACCAGAAAGCGCGCCGCCCAGCCACACGTGCGCGTTCACGAGCGCCGGGTTGATCGCGAGCGCGCGGCGCAACGGCTCGATCGATTTCTCGACGAGCGACGGCATGCCGAGAAAGCCACCCTTCAGCGTGTACGCGCCGCCGAGCGCCGCCCAGGCCGATGCATACTTTGGATCGAGCTGCACCGCCTTCTCGAAGAGCGCGATCGCGCGATCGATGGCGTCGCGGCCGGCCGATCGCATGTTCAACACGCCGCGCGAGTAAGCCTCGAAGGCTTCGACCGACGAGGTCTCGTCCCGCTCGATGGCGTCGGCTTCGGCCTTGCCCAGCTTCACGTTCAGGCTGCGGCTCAGATCAAAGACGATGCGGTCCTGCAGTTCGAAGATCTCGCCGACGCGTCCGTCGATCTTGACCGTGCGCAAGAGAGTCCCGTTCAAGACCTCGACCAGCTGCGCGGTAATGCGGATGCGATCGCCAATACGCTGATACGCTCCCGACACCACCCACCACGCGCCGAGCCGCCGGCCAATCTCGATCGCGAGACTGTCGCCGGTACGTCCCGTTTCCGCGTGCACGTTCTTCAGCTGCTCGAACACCTGCGCACGGCCGATGACGGTGACGTTGTGGACGTTTTTCAGATCGGCAGTGACCGTCTCGGCGATGCCGGTGCCAATCCAGTCGTCGGCCGAATCGGCGGTGACATTGGTGAACGTCAGCACCGCTATCGTTCGCTCGCCGGTTTCGACAACAGCCGGCCGGGGGCCGGTTGATGCCGCGCCGGTCTCAATCCGCCGTGCGGCATGACGCAGCGCGTTGTACATGTCGGTCGCCGCGTTGTAGCGCGACACCGGCGTCTTCTGCAGCGCGCGACGGACGACGTGCTCGACGTCGAGCGGGATGGCGGAATTGACGCTCGAGGGTGACGACGGCTCCTGATGAAGAATCTGATCGAAGACGGCTGCCAGCGTGTTGCCGCGGAACGGCAGCGTCCCGGTCAACATCTCGTAAAGCACCACGCCGAGCGCCCACAAATCGACGCGGTGATCGACCGCGTCGCCACGCAGCTGCTCCGGCGCCATGTACGCGATCGTGCCGAACACCATGCCCGGCGCGGTGACCAGGATGTCGGGCTGCGTGTGCAAACTCGCTTCGACCGACGATGGAAGCTCCATCTTTGCCAGACCGAAGTCGAGCACCTTCACGAGGCCACGTCTGGTTTGAATCAGGTTCGCGCTCTTGATGTCGCGATGGGTGACGCCACGGCCATGCGCTTCGTCCAGCGCTTCGGCCACCTGCGCGGCGATGTCGAGCGATTCGGGCACTGGCAGCGGACCGCGTGCCACCCGCTCCGAAATCAGCTCGCCCTCGACGTACTCCATGGCGATGAACATCGACTCGTCGTGTTCGACCAGGTCGTAGGTGACAGCGATGTGCGGCGACTGCAGCAGCGACGCGGCCTGCGCTTCGCGGAACAGCCGCGCCCGGCTATCGGCGTCGCGCCGGCGATCGGGCGGCAGGAACTTGAGCGCGACCTGGCGGCCGAGCCGGCGATCATCGGCGATGTAGACTTCGCCCATCCCGCCAGCGCCGAGCCTTGGGCCGATGTGGTACTGAAGGATTGTCGTGCCCGTCAGAGTCGCCGTCGTCACTGATTCCATTCTATTTGGCTTACGCTAAGGGCCTTGCTCAACTCCGCGCCGGCCGCCCCCGCCAACGAAAAGCTCGTCCGGCGTCTGGGATTGTGGTCCTCGATCGGTCTCGTCATCGGCATCACCATCGGATCGGGCATTTTCCGCACGCCGGCAGTGATCGCGACACGTGTACCTGATCCGACGCTCATGCTGGCGGTTTGGGTTCTTGGTGGACTCATTTCCCTGTGCGGAGCGCTGTCGGTTGCCGAGCTCGCGGCCTCGCTGCCGCGAACTGGGGGCTGGTATCTCTTTGTCCGCGAAGGGTGGGGACGGCTTGCGGGCTTTCTCTTCGGGTGGTCAGAGCTCGTACTGATTCGCGCCTCGGCTACCGGCGCGGTATCCACGGTGTTCAGTGAGTATCTGCAACGATCGTTCGGCTACGCGCCTGCCCCGACCCGAACAAACCTGATCGCCGCCGCAGCCATTTTGTTTTCGGCCGCCGTCAACATCCGTGGAGCGCAAGTCGGCGCCGCATTCGCCGCTGTTTCGACCGTGACGAAGTTCGGGGCACTCGCCTGCCTGACCCTGCTCGCCTTCGCGATCGGCGGCCCAGACGCGTCGGTCGCCAACTTTGCGCCATCGTCCACGCCGGTCGATCCCGGACTGTTCGGGCTGGCCATCATCTCCGCGTTGTATGCCTACGACGGCTTCGCCGACCTGGCGTTCGCGGCCGGCGAAGTGAAGGACCCTCAGCGCGTGCTCCCGCGCGCGATCATCGGTGGGACACTGGCCATCGTCGCCATCTATCTCGCTGCCAACTTTGCGTACCTCTACGTGAATCCCATTGACCAACTGGCCCGGTCGCCGCTCATCGCGGCCGACACGATGCAGGCGGTTGTCGGGCGGCTCGGCGTCGCGTTTGTCTCGGTCGTGGTCACCATCTCGGCATTCGGCGCGTTGATCGGCATCATGCTGACCGCGCCGCGCGTCTTCTTCGCGATGGCTGATGAAGGATTGTTCTTCAAGGCCCTGGCGCGTGTGCACTCGCGCTACCGGACGCCATACGTCGCCATCTCACTCGCATGCGCCCTCGGCATCCTGTTCGTCCTGACGCGCACGTTCGAGCAACTGTCCGACACGTTCGTCCTGTCGATCTGGCCCTTCTACGGACTGGCCGTCGCCGGTCTATACCGCCTGCGGCAACGGTCCGATGTGCCACGGCCGTACAAGGTCCCCGGCTATCCGGTTCTTCCTGCGGTGTTCATCGCAGGAGTCGCGTATCTAGTTGGGAACGCACTGCTGACGGATCCGCTGTGGACCAGCGTGACCTTCGCGATCGTGCTTGCGGGGGTGCCGTTCTACTACGTGCTGTTTGCGAAGCAGCCTACACCTACACCCACGACCTGACCTTTGACCTTTGCCGTTTGACCTTTGACCTGACTACAGTTGCCCATGCCACAGTCATTCCGATCCCGCCTTCGCTCCGGCGAAACACTCTTCGCGCCGTTGGTGACCCTCAACTCCCCCGCCGTCGCCGAGTTGATGGCCGACGCGGGTTTTGACTGGCTGTTCATCGACGCCGAGCACTCGACGCTGGACACCTCGCAAATGCAGTCGCTGCTGCAGGCTGCCGCGCCGACGCCGTGCGTGATTCGCCTCGCCTCAGGCGACGATGTGCCGATCAAGAAGGCGCTCGACATCGGCGCGGCCGGGATCATCGTGCCGCAGGTGAATTCGCCCGATCACGCGCGGCGCATCGTGCAGTCGGCGAAATATGCGCCGGTCGGCCAGCGCGGCCTGGGTATTGCCCGCGCCCATCGCTACGGCCTCAAGGTCCGCGAGTACATGCAGACGGCCAACGACGACACCGCCGTCATCGTCCAGGCGGAGCATCGCGACGCGGTGACGCACATCGACGCCATCGTGCGCGTCGAGGGCGTGGACGGCGTGCTGATCGGCCCCTACGATCTCTCGGCGAGTCTTGGGCTGCCGGGCGCCGTCGATCATCCCGATGTGCGCGGCGCGATCGAGCGCGTGCGGTCGGCGTGTCAGGCGGCGGGTGTGCCCATTGGGATCTTCGGGCTCACGGCGGACGCAGTGCGGCCCTACATGGATAAAGGCTTCACGATGATCGTCGCCGGCGTGGACACGGTGCTGCTGGGCAATGCGGCAACCGCACTCGTCGCCGCGCTTCGTGGTCGATAGCTACGCGGGCGCGACACTCCGGCGGAAATAGTCCTCGAGGTCGGAGGCGTACCACTCGCGATTGTCGCTCTCGTGGACCCACCTGAAGATCCAGGACGTGTCCGGGATCCGCCCATCCAAGACTCGATACGCGAACTGGTCCCCATCGCCTGCGTCGCCGAAGAAGAGCAGGCAGTCAAACGGCATATAGAGCTGCCGGAAATCGGCGTCGGTCCTGAACAGCTCGTTCTGCGCAAGGATTTCTTCAGCCGACCAGACGAGCGCGGTGCCGAACGCACCCGTGACGCCGTTACTCTCGGCGAGCAGTGCCTTCAGGTCGTCGGGGATCGCCACGTGGAGCTCGCGCTCCAGGGACTCGATCGCCGCGCGGCTCGCGGGTTCACGGAACTTGGCGTCAGCGTAGAGAGTGCTGACGAGATCACGCCACATTCGTGTCACCCTCGCAGCGTTTACGGCGCGCCGAGGATCGCGTGCGCGATCGACTGCCACACCGCGCTGTTCCCGATCGGAATCCTTAGCGCCTGCTCGACGACGAGCACCAGCCCGCCCCAGACGTACGCCTGATGCACGGTCCGTCGTGACACGAAGTCGTAGAGAATCGCCACCGCCAGAAACACATCGGTCGTCGGCAGGTAGTTCCAGCTGGAGGTCCGCAGGAACTCGAACGGCAGCCGTGCCACGGCCGCATCGAGGATGCTGATCGTCGCCAGCAGCATCAGCCGCTTGTGCGTCTGTGAGTCGTGGCGCAGCGTGATCGCCGCCGCCACGAACGCCGCGAACGCCACCATCGAGAACAGCGGCGTCGTCAGGAATGCCTGTGCCTGCTGCGCGAAGCCAGCCTCGACCTGACGTCGCATCGACCAGATGCCCGCGGTCGTACCGATCACGACCATCAGCGTGGCGAGCGCCGCCATCGCCCAGCCGAGTCGCCGGTGCACCGCGGTTCGACGCAACGTCACGAGCGAGGTCTGCGTGATGAACAGCGCAATCCACAGCGTGAAGAAGAATCCGTGGACCTGCAGATACGTCGGCAGCGGCGTGGACTGGTAACTCGCCCGCAGAAAGAACGTCGGCGAGAAGCCGACAAAGACGACCACCGCCGCCGCGACCGCCATCCCGCTGTAGAACTGCCGATCGTAGCGAGCGCCGATCGGACCAGGGAGTGCTGGGGCTTCGATGGTCATGGCGAATGATATCGTTCGATCGTGCGCATTCCAACGCGCGTGCTCGACATCGAGCTCCCTCCATTCGATCCGCTCAACGTGCGCGCCGCGGAGCTGCGCGCGCAGGGGCATCGCGTGATTTCGCTCGGCCAGGCGCTGCCGTTCTTCCCGCCGCCGCCCTCGGCGATGCGGGCCGCTGAGGCCGCGCTCCAGGCGCGCGACGTTCACTTCTATTCAACGGACCCGGGACGTCCAACGTTACGGCGGCTGCTCGCTGAGCGCCTCGCGGACTACGGCATCTCTTGCGGCTTCGACGACCTGCTGATCACCGCCGGCGCCAACCACGCATTCGCGACCGTGATCACGACGCTCGTCAGTCCAGGAGATGAGGTCGTGCTGCCGGCGCCGTACTTCACCAATCACCACATGCAAGTGGAGGCGTCCGGCGCCGTCGCGATTGAAGCGCCGATGGCGGACCAGCGAACCTACTGCCTGACCTGGAACGACATCGCTCCCGCTGTTACGCCGCGCACCCGCGCCGTGGTGCTGTGCAACCCAAGCAATCCAACCGGCGCGCCGGTTACCGCCGACCATGGCACAGAAATCGTTGACGAGCTCGCCAGCCGCAACATCTTCGTCATCAGCGACGAAACCTACATGCAGTTCGTATACGACGCGAATCACTGGAGCGCCGCCTCAGTCTCCGACTGGCGCCGCAACGTCGTCGTCATCGGCACGTTCTCGAAGTCGTTTGCGATGATGGGGTGGCGCGTCGGCTTCGTGCTCGCCGACCGGGCCATCTGCGAACAGGCGACGAAGATCCAGGACGCGATGATCATCTGCGCGCCGACGATTTCGCAGATGGTGGCGGAAGGCGCGCTTCGCGACGACTGGGATTATGCGCTCCGCTTCCATCGGGAGTTCGTCCGCCGGCGCCAGTTGGTCGCGGAACGGATCGGCTCGATCGCAAAGCTGTCATGGTCGCCAACGGGCGGAGGCTTCTTCGCGTTCACGCGCGTCGAAGGATGCACCGACTCGACGAGACTCGCCAACCGCTTACTGGACGAGGCGCATGTCGTCACGATTCCGGGCGCCGCGTTTGGCCGCAGCGGCGAAGGCTGTTTGCGACTCTCGTTTGGCTCAGTGTCTGGAGATGATCTCGTCGAGGGTCTCAATCGACTCGAAGACTTCTTCTGACCAATCCAAGGTCGCACCAGGCCTGGGGGGTAAGTACAATGCTTCGTTCGCTGAACGACGCGAGTGACTGCTCAGGTTCTGCAGCATATCGGCAGGTATCGTGTGGCCGCCAGATTGGGCGCTGGCGGCATGGGCGTCGTCTATCGCGCCTACGACGAAAAGCTTCACCGCGACGTCGCGATCAAACTGCTCCACCACCAGCCCGATGAGGCCGGGCGGGCGCGAATCCTTCACGAGGCGCGCGCGTCCTCGTCGCTCAATCACCCCGGCATCTGCACCGTCTACGAGGTCGAGGATCAGGGCGAGCACTCATTCATCGTCATGGAGCTGGTCGAGGGGCGGCCCCTCTCCGATCTGATTCCGCCGGACGGATTCCCGCTCGAGTCGGTGCGAGCCTACGGCATCCAGATCGCCGATGCCTTGTCGCACGCACATGCGCGTGGTGTCGTCCACAGGGATATCAAGCCGTCGAATATCCTCGTGACGACGAACGGACGGCTCAAGATTCTGGATTTCGGATTGGGCGCACACGTCGGCACCCAGTTCTCGGATCGGACGACGCAATCCAACGAGGTCCTGTCGAACGCTGACGCGCTGGCCGGAACGCTGGCGTACATGGCCCCCGAGCAGCTCCGAGGTGAGCGGCCCGCTGCGCGCAGCGATGTGTGGGCGCTGGGCGTCGTGTTGTACGAACTGGCGACAGGCACGCGTCCCTACACTGGCGACACTCAGTTCACGCTGAGTGCGTCGATCCTCGGCGACGCTCCACGACCGCTGCCGGATCGAGTGCCGACCGGATTGAAGACGATCGTGTCTCGATGCCTGACCAGGGATCCCGCGGAGCGCTATCAGGATGCCGGCCAGGTGCATGCCGCACTCGAAGCGCTGGAGATCCAGCGGCGACCGCCCTCGACGCGGCGATCGCCACGGCGCAGCTCATCGCATACTCGCGTCCGATCGCTCGCGGTGCTCCCGCTCGAGAATCTCTCGCCGGGACCTGACGATGACTTCTTCGCCGATGGCATGACCGACGCCCTCATCACGACGCTCGCGCAGATTCGCGCGCTCCGCGTGATCTCGCGGACGTCCATCATGCGCTTCAAGGGTACCCGCCAGCCGCTGCCCGAGATCGCGCAGGCACTCAAGGTGGACGCCATCGTCGAGGGCACCGTGCTGCGATCGCATGGGCGCGTGCGAATCACCGCGCAGCTGATTCACGCCGCGTCCGACACACACCTCTGGGCCAACAAGTACGAGAGTGATCTGCGTGACGTGCTCACCCTGCAGAGCGACGTCGCTCGCTCCATCGCCCACGAGATCCAGATTCAACTGTCCCCACAAGAGCAGACCCGCTTGGGACGGAGCCGTCCGGTCGATCCGCTTGCGTACGAGGTCTACCTCAAGGGCCGCCACTTCTGGTACCGGCGAAGCCCAGACGCGCTCCGAAAAGGCGTCGAGCTCTTGCAACAGGCGACGAGTCTCGATCCGAGCTTCGCGCTCGCCCACGCGGCCGTGGCCGAAGCCCACGCGAGCATGGGCTGGGACCTGTTTGGATTAACGGCGCCATCCGAGTCGTTTCCACTGGCGAAACTGGCTGCTCAACGCGCGCTCGAGTTGGATCCCAACTGCGCAGAAGCCCACGCCGCCCTCGGAAACACGGCGATGGGTTTCGATTGGGACTGGGTGACCGCAGAACGGGAGTTCAAGCACGCGATCGACCTCAAGCCTCAGTACGGTCCGGCCCACATCTGGTACTCACATCTCCTGAAAGCCGTCAACCGTACCGAAGAGTCGCTGGCCGAGAGCCGGCGCGCGCTCGAGTGCGACCCGCTTGGCCTCGTTCTGAACATGCACATGGGATGGCATCTCGTCTATGCGCGTCAGTACGAGAAGGCCATCGAGCAGTGTCAGAAGACGCTCGAGCTCGATCCGACGTTTATCCTGGCGCATGTGTTCCTCGGCCAGGCATACGAGCACTCAGGCGCGTTCTCCGACGCGATCGCAGCCTTCGAGAAGGCGGTCGAGTTATCGCGCCGGCATCCGACGTATCTGGCGGACCTGGGCCACGGCTTGGCCGTCGCTGGCAGGCGGGCCGATGCGTTGAACGTGCTCAGCGAGCTTCACGAAATGTCGTCGCACCGCTTCGTGGCGTCCAGGGGGATCGCCGAGATCCATCTTGGCCTCGGCGAGGTGGACGACGCGTTTGTCTGGCTGGAACGTGGATTCCAGCAACGCAACGGATGGCTCATTCACATCCGCGACAATCCTCGATACGACCCCGTGCGGCAGGACCCGCGCTATCTCGATCTGGTCAGGCGAATGAACTTTCCTGGCGGGCGTTAGAACGAACGGCTCTGACAGCCGTCCACGACCACCGTCGTTCCGCTGATCCAGCTGGCCCGCGACGAGGCGAGATACGCGACCGCGTCACCGATCTCGTCGGCCCGACCGAAGCGCCCGAACGGCAACTCGCGTTTGACGAAGTCGGCGATGGCATCCGGGTTTTCCTGCTGCCGCTTCCACCACGATCCGCCTTCGAACAGGATCGATCCAGGTGAGAGGCCGACGACGCGAATATTGAATCGGGCGAGCTGCTGCGCGAGTGATTTCGTCAGCCCGATCTCGCCAGCCTTCACAGCGGTGTAGGCCATGCGGCCACCGGTCTCGCGCCCGAAGATCGAGGCGATGATGACGATGGCACCGCCGCCGCGCTGCTGCATGTGCGGCACGGCCAGGCGCGATGCGCGCACCGCCGGCATGACGGTGTAATCGAACGCCTCTTGCCACTCCGCGTCGGAGGTCTCGAGCAGGCCGGCGCCTCGGGCAATGCCGAGGCTGTTCACGAGGATGTCGATGCCGCCGAAGCGGTCGACCGTGCGATCGATCACGCGCTGGACGCCGTCGGCGTGCGAGAGATCCGCTTCGACTCCGAGCACGCGGTCCTCGCCGCCTGCCCGCTTCGCCACTTCACGCGCAGCCGCGTGCAGCGTCGCATGCGTCCGACCGGAGATCGTCACGAAGCAGCCTTCCGCGGCGAGCGCCTTCGCGCTGGCCAGGCCGAGCCCGCGACTCGATCCCGTGACGATCGCCACTTTGTCTCTCAGTCCGAGTTCCATCGCCCAGCATCATATAAAATCAGTCAGGGCGCCACGTGCGGTTGAATCCAGGCGCGACCCAAGGGGTTCAACTCGATGCGCATCGGCATCCCGGCCGAGATCAGTCCGGGCGAGACACGTGTGGCGGCCACGCCAGAGACGGTAAAGAAGTTCGCCGCCGGTGGTCGCCATTCCGTCATGGTGCAGAACGGCGCCGGCACCGGCGCCAATATTCCCGATTCCGACTTCACGACAGCGGGAGCCACGCTCGGGTGCGCCGCGGACGTGTACGCCCAGTCAGACATCGTTCTCAAGGTTCAACGTCCTGAGGCATCGGAGCTGCCACTGCTCCGGCGCGGCAGCATCCTGGTGGCATTGCTCTCGCCACACGTTGATCTCTCGGACCTGGCGGCGACCGGTGTCACGGCATTCGCCATGGAGCGGCTGCCGCGCATCACGCGGGCGCAGAACATGGACGTGCTGTCGTCCCAGGCCAACATCGCCGGATACAAGGCGGTGATTGTCGGCGCTTACGAGTACGGGCGATTCATGCCGATGCTCATGACCGCGGCAGGCACGGTGAAGGCGGCTCGCGTCCTTGTCCTTGGCGCTGGCGTCGCGGGACTTCAGGCGATCGCCACAGCGAAGCGGCTGGGTGCCGTCATCGAGGCCTTCGACGTTCGGCCGGCGGTCAAAGAGGAGGTCGAGTCGCTCGGCGCGAAGTTCGTCGAGGTGCAGCTCTCCGAAGAGGAGCGGCGCGCGCAAGCGAGCGCCGGCGGCTATGCGCGGGAAATGAGTGAGGACTACAAGCAGCGTCAGGCCGCCCTCATCGCCGAACGCGCCAAAGCCGCGGACATCGTCATCACGACAGCGCTCATCCCCGGCCGTCCGGCACCGGTACTCGTCACCGAAGAGACCGTCAAGGGCATGAAGCAAGGATCGGTCATCGTTGATCTCGCTGCGCGCCAGGGTGGGAACTGCGTCCTCAGCCTTGCCGACCAGGTGGTGACGCGCTATGGCGTGAGAATCGCCGCCCCGACCAACCTGCCCGCGACGCTGGCCGCTGACTCCAGCGCGTTGTACGCACGGAACCTCCTCAACTTCATGACCCTGCTGGCCGACCCCAAGACCGGGGCTCTGACCATGGACCGGTCCGACGAAATCATCGCGGCCACACTGGTCTGCAGCGACGGATCGGTGATCACACACTGACATGCACGGAATCACAGTAGACCCGCTCATCACGAACCTGATGGTGTTCGTACTCGCCATCTTCGTCGGCTATCACGTCGTCTGGCACGTGACGCCGGCGCTGCACACGCCGCTGATGAGCGTCACCAACGCCATCAGCTCGGTGATCATCGTCGGCGCGATTCTCGCAGCCGGATCCGGCGTGATCGATCGGGGCAGCGTCCTGGGTGCCGTCGCGGTGGCACTCGTGGCCGTCAACACGTTCGGCGGATTCCTGGTCACCGAACGGATGCTCGAGATGTTCAAGAAGAAGGACAGGGGCGATAAGAAGTGACCAACCTCTTGTCCCCGAACGTCATCGCCCTCATCTATCTCGTAGCGAGCGTGCTGTTCATCCTCGCCCTCAAAGGTCTTTCCAGTCCGCTGTCGGCACGCCGCGGCAACCGCTTCGGCATCGCCGGCATGACCATCGCGGTCGTCACGACGCTGGCGATCACCCGCCGCATCGACCTCACGCTGATCGCGATCGTCGGCGGCGGCATCGTCGGCTGGCTCGTCGCCAAGCGCGTGCAGATGACGCAGATGCCCGAGCTGGTCGCGGCGATGCACTCGCTGGTCGGACTCGCGGCCGTGCTCATCGCGATCGCCGTGGTCAACAATCCGGCTGCGTTCGGCATTCAGTATCCGATTCCGGCGGGCAATCGCGTCGAGTTGTTCATCGGCACGTTCGTCGGGGCGATGACGTTCTCGGGCTCGGTCATCGCCTTCGGCAAGCTCGCGGGCTTAGGCAAGATGCTGCGTCTCTTCTCGAGCGCGCCGGTGATGTTCAAGGGACAGCACATCCTGAACCTGATCATGGCCATCGTCATGATCGCGTTTGGGCTGCTGTTCGTCGTCGCCGCCCCGGATACGCACTGGCCGCCGTTCATCGCCATGACGGTGCTCGCGTTCGTGCTGGGCGTGCTGATCATCATCCCGATTGGCGGCGCAGACATGCCCGTCGTCATCTCGATGCTGAACAGCTACTCCGGCTGGGCGGCGTCGGGCATCGGCTTCTCGCTGAACAACCCGCTGCTCATCGTCGCCGGATCGCTCGTCGGCTCATCGGGCGCGATCCTCTCCTACATCATGTGCAAGGCGATGAACCGCTCGTTCATCAGCGTCATCCTCGGCGGTTTCGGCGCCGCGGAAGGTACGACGACGGCAGCCGAGCAGAAGCAGGTGAAGTCCGGGTCTGCGGAAGACGTCGCCTTCCTGCTCGGCAACGCCGAGAACGTGATCATCATTCCCGGCTACGGCCTCGCCGTTGCGCGCGCGCAGCACGCCGTCAAGGAGATGGCGCAGAAGCTGATTGCGAAAGGGATCAACGTCCGCTACGCGATCCATCCCGTCGCCGGCCGCATGCCTGGCCACATGAACGTGCTCCTTGCGGAGGCGGAAGTTCCCTACGACCAGGTCGCGGAGATGGAAGACATCAACGGCGACTTCGGCGCGGCCGACATTGCCTTCGTCCTCGGCGCCAACGACGTCGTCAATCCGCTTGCCGAGCAGAAAGGCAGCCCGATCTACGGCATGCCGATCCTCGAAGCGCACAAGGCCCGCACCGTCGTCGTCAACAAACGCTCGATGGCGTCGGGCTACGCCGGCATCGACAACCCGCTGTTCTACCTGGACAAGACGATGATGGTGTTCGGCGACGCGAAGAAGGTGGTCGAAGACATCGTCAAGGCGATCGAGTAGGGCCGGTCCTTTCGGACCGGCCGTGGAAGATGGTCGGTGCCAGTAGACACGATTGACGTCTACATTGCTGACGGACCTGAGCCATTGTGGGTCCTCATCCTCACAGTTCTTGTGAAGTACGGAGCGGTCTGGCTAGGGACGAAAATGCCTCTCCCTCGTGCCGCAGCAGCAACAGTCGTGATGATCGTTGCCTCGACGATCGTTGGCGTTGCAGCAGAGTTCCTTCTGCCGTCGGGCGCGCTGTTCGGGCTGCCTACTTTTGTCGTGGTAATCGTGGCAGTCGCGGTTGCGACCGTGACAGAGACACTTGTCGTCGGTTACGGATTCGCTCGCGGCGTAACGCCGCGAATCGCCGCCTTTCTTGTGGCGGCCAACATCATCTCAATAGCGGCATCCTGGGCCAGTCTCTGAGGGCGATCGAGTAGACGTAGTGTCCGGCTTTAGCCGGACCCGCCGTAGTGGGATACTTCCTGGTCAGCGATCTCGAATGAGGAGGCGGAACGATGCCAACCTACATCACGCTGCTCAGGTACACCCCGCAGGGTATCGAGAAGATCAAAGACAGTCCCGCTCGTCTTGAAAAAGCCAAGGCGGCGATGAAAGCGGCCGGCGGTGAGATGAAGGCCTTTTATCTGACGATGGGAGCCTATGACGCCGTCGCGATCAGCGAAGCTCCCAGCAATGAGGCCTACGCCAGGACCATGCTGGCGATTGCTTCGGCCGGCGCTGTTCGCACCGAAACGCTCTGTGCGTTTGGCGAGGCCGAGTACCTGAGGATCGTCTCTGGCTGATCGACGAACTAGATCGGGCTGAGGGTTCGGAGCATGGATGACCCCTTCGACCTGGAGCGGTTCGTTCAAGCCCAGGACGACGACTACGACCGAGCCCTCTCAGAAATCACGAAGGGGCGAAAGCGGTCACATTGGATGTGGTACGTCTTCCCGCAATTTGCCGGGCTTGGATCGAGTTCAACGTCCAAGCAATACGCGATCAAGAGCATCGCAGAGGCGCAGGCCTATCTCGCTCATCCGGTGCTGGGACCGCAACTCGTCGAATGCGCGGAAGCGCTGCTTCAGGTCCAAGGTTTGAACGCTCAGGAGATTCTCGGTTACCCCGATGACTTGAAGCTGAGGTCTTGCGCAACCCTCTTCGCTCAGGTGTCAACGAATTCAGTATTCCAACGCGTCATCGACAAGTACTTCGACGGCGAACCAGACGACAAAACTCTTCGGCTTATTTCGCAGGCTAAACAGGCGATCCGATAAGAGCCAACGCGCGCTGAACGACCAGTCGATCGACCTCAGGCGGACTCTTGTCGTCAGCCTGGAAGACGACCACCGTCACTCGTCGAAGGCGCTGGCTGCCTTGGCCATAGTGAGCGACCTCCGCGATAGCCAACAGCAGACCGACGAGAGCCAGCGGCTTCTCGATATGGCCGTGTCCAGATCCAAGCAGCGGCATCACGACGTCCGTGACACGCGCGTCGGCCAACTGCGCGACAAGCGCACGCATCCCTTCGAACAGGTATGAAATTCGTGACGACAGTCCTTCATCAGCGCGCTGGGTCGTTGTCGAGATCATCGCCACATGCGTCGAGCGACCGAGCGGTTTCTGAAGCAGCAGGCATTGGCCAGTTCCAAAGCTGACACCGAGTTCATCACGCGTTTTTCGTTGCTCGATCCCAGCGCCAAACCTCCTCGCCGCCTCCCCTTTCATCAACGCCACGAACGCCGGCACTTGGCTCGCAAATTTTGTATTGGCATACGCTCCGAGCGCGCTGCTCGTGTCATCGACGCAGCGATCATCGAAGTATTCGTTACAGGGGAGTACTACAACGGCACCGTGGTGTGCGTGATGCTCTATCCGTCCGTTGACGACGCGGACCTCGCAGCCAGCGACAGTCGTGCACAACGCTCCGTCACGCTCATGGACGCGCGACAGGTCCAGTCCAGCGCCTGCTGCGGGTGGCGAGGACTGCCTGAACGTCAGCCACACGCCGACGATGGACACGGCCATCAGGAAGACCCCTGCACCCACCGGGACAAGGGTGGTTGGCGGATGGGTCGAGAACGTGGATCCGCTGCCACTCCGGTCGATCGACACCGACGGTGTGACGATGAGAATCGCACCCACGATCAGGACAATCAGCCACCACGGCTGCTTGGCGAGTGCTTTGAGCAGGTCAAGCATGAGCGGACAGAGCTTAGCACCGGCCTTCCCCGAGCCTGCCCTGGGCGCCACCTTTGTCTTCCAGGCTCGGACCTTCGTGGCCGGGGGACGCGCAATGCTCGCCTGAAATTGCAGCGCCGGGGCTGGTATTACCCTTGCCTCCGCCGCGAGACGTGTCCGCGACTCAGTGGGTGTGTGAGCCTGTCGTCTTGTGGAGAATGCGCCGCGGGAACCGCCTGACGTCGCATGCCGTGATCGGTCCGCGTGCTGACGGAGCCGTCCTCGTCTGGTTCGTCAACGGCCGACCGTGCGGGTATCGCGACTTCCGCGATTGGAACAGCGCGCTCGGCTGGAGCGACAGGCTGCAGCACCAGAACTGGACAACCGGCTGGCGGCTGGCATCGGAGTAAGCCGGGCTCGAGCCTGGTGCGATCGAGCTAACGCTCGTCGGTGCAAGGTCTCAATCGTCGGACAGTCGTTGCAGCGCAATCCAGACCAGCATGGCCAGCACCGATAGGACCGCGATCACGATCGCGTAAACCGGACGCAAATCCAGCCGCCTCATCGCTCTTGGCCGCATTCAGGTTCACCACTTTCTGGCGCTTCGGAGATCGCAGCGACAACCGATAGCTCGCACCAACACGCGTCAGCTGCGTTCGCACCGAGACTAGATCATTACTCGTATCTCAGCGCTTCGATCGGATCGATGCGGGCCGCCTTCAGCGCGGGATAGACACCGAACAGCACCCCCACCGTCACCGAGACGCCGAACGCCATGATCACCGACGTGGTGGTCACGATCGTCGTCCACTCCGCCGTCCGCGCGATCGTCCAGGCGAGCAGGAAGCCAAAGGCGATGCCGATCAGCCCGCCGCCGGCCGAGATCAGCACCGCCTCGCTCACGAACTGTCGCGCGATGTCGAGACGTCGCGCGCCCACCGAGCGGCGCACGCCGATCTCGCGCGTGCGTTCGAGCACCGTGGCAAGCACGATGTTCATGATGCCGATGCCGCCGACGAGCAGGGAAATCGCGGCGATGGCCACCATGACGTAGGTGAAGATCGTCTGCGTCCGCTGCTGCTGCGCGAGCAGGGCGGCTGGGATCGTGACGGTGAAGTCCGCCGTCTGCCGGTGGGTCGAATCGAGCACCGCTGTGACGACCTTGGCCACCTCGATGCTGTCTTGGCCGGCAGCCACCTGCAGGTCCACGCCGGCGAGCTCGTCCTTCAATCCCGCGCCCGGATCCTGGAACCGGTATTCGAACGTGTTGATCGGAATGTAGATGACGTTGTTGACGTCCGGCGTCGCGGTCCGCTCCTGCCGCGGATTCTGCGCGAGCTGCTCCTCGAGCACGCCAACGACCTCGAGCCAGATCCCATCCACCTTGATGAACTTGCCAAGCGCACGCTCGTAGCCAAGCAGGCTGACCTTTGCCGTTTCCCCGAGCACGGCGACGGCAGCGCTCGTCTGGTTGCCCCAGTCGTCGAAGAAGGCGCCCTCCGCGAACCGGAAGCTGTGAATCCGGCTGAAGGACGCCTCGACACCGTAAACCTCCGGCGGATCCTGCGCCGGCTTGGGCAGCATCGCGGCCGGACGCATCGTCTTGCGCACCGACATCGCTTCAATCGCGTCGATGTTGGTCCGAAGAATGCGCGAGTCCCGGTGCGTCAGCCCCGGCGACGACTGCCGCCTCGTCTGCATTTCCTGAGAGCTCAACGCCGGCACCGAGTCTACGAGGATGTTGCGCACGCCCAGCTGTTCGATGAACTGCAGCGTTTCCTCCCTCGCCCCTGCGCCAATGGCCATCATGCCGATGACCGATCCGACACCAAAGACGATGCCCGACGTCGTGAGCAGCGTGCGCGTCTTCTGCGCGCGAAGGTTGGCGAGCGCCTGCACGAGGTCCGAGACGATCATCATTTGCCGAGCGCCCCGAGCGGACCGGCGGCTGCGCCGTTGCGTGTGCGCTTCCCTGGTTCGGCCAGCGCGATCGTCGTCCCTTCGTCGACACCCTTGACGACGGCCTGACTCTCGGTGCGACGGACGATGGAGACCGGATGCGCGACGTAGCCCTCGGGCGCCTGACGATAGACGAACCAGCGCCCCTCGCGCTCGAACACCGCCTGTGACGGCACCCACAACACGTTCTCGAGCGTTTCAACACGGATGACGACGTCAACGCTCAGTCCGGGCCGGAGCGCATCGTCCTTGTCGTCGAGCGTAATCCGGCAGTTGAACGTGCGGTTCCACGAGCTTCCGGCCGACCCGCCCAGGAGGGTGACATGGCCGTTGAACTCGCGGCCCGGCATGGCCTTGGGACGGACGATGGCTCGCTGGCCCGTGGCGAGGAACGCGCGATCGGTCTCGGGAATCTGCGTGCTCACCTCCCAGCCGCTCAAGTCCGGGATCTGGGCGACCATCTGACCGGGGCGCGCCGTGTCACCAAGCTGGAACGACGGGATCGTCATGCCGTAGAACAGCACGTTCATCCCGTTGGTGTTCTCGGACAGTTGCACGTAGCCTGACGTCGGCGCCTTCAGCGTCAAGCTCGCGATCGTCTGCTTGGTCGTGTCCACCTTCGACTGCGCTTCCTTGACTGCCGCACGCTGAAGGTCCACGCCAGTCTGTTTCGCCCCATCGCGGTGCGCCAGGTCCAGGAGCGCCTGGTCGTATTTGTTGCGCGCCTGCTCGAGCGCGATTGCGTTCTTCCGCTGCTGGACCGTTCCCAGAAACTGGTTTTCGAGCTGATCGAGCTCCGCCACCTTGAGGTCGGCCTGGCTGGTCGCGACGTCGAGGCGCGCCTTTTCGAGCGCGACGAACGACTCGGCTTCCGCTTTGATCTGCTGCTGTCTCGCCTCTTCGAGATCGGCCTCCGCTTCCAGCAAATCGGACTGCTGACCGCTGCGGTCGAACTCGGCGACGATGTCGCCGGCCTCGACAAGGTCGCCCGTATTGCGCAGGAACGTGATGGGCAGCTCCGCGGCGCCGGCCCTTGGGACGATCATCGGACGCGCGCCACCGCCCTGCAACTCGCCGCGCGCTGTCACCTCGATGGCCACATCCGTTCGTCGGACGGTCGTGGTCGGCACGCGGCCATCGTCCTCCTTCGAGAGCCTGTCGGCGGCCGCGCGCATTCCTCGACCGATGCCGAAACCGGCGCCGATGATCGCCGCCGCCACCACAATCAGGACGATCGTTCGCCGGATCATTCGTCGCTACCTGCGGCCGCACCCTCGCTGTTTTCGTCTGCGAAGGGATCGACCAGCGCGACGCGTGCATTTGCGCTGACACCCTTGATGGCCACTTCGTCGGAGTTGCGCGCGAGGACCTGGACGTCAACGGGCTGGAAGCCGTCCGGCGAACTCAGATAGACCGTTGGTTTGCCCTGACGCGTGAACAGCGCTTTCGTCGGAATGATCATCGCGGCGGGAATCCGGGCGGTCACGACATCGAGCGTCCCGTTCATGCCTGGCCGGACCCGCGCGTCGCTCTTCGTGCCGAGCGCGGCGTAGACGTGAAAGCTGCGGCCGCGCGAATCGAGGGACATCTCGGCCAGCGGCGAGATCGCGGTGAGCGTCGCCGGAATGGACACGTCCGGAAACGCGTCGATGCGAATGATGACTTCGTTGCCGGCGCGCATCCGGCCGCGATCGATTTCTTCGACGGTCGCGTCGATCAGCAGCGACGACAGGTCGGGTATGGTGGCCAGATTCATGCCTCCCGGCACCTGGTCACCAACCCGATACGGCTGCATCGAGCCGCTGATTTGGGCTGAAATCGAACTGCGGTTCCCGGCGTAGATAGCGAATCCCGGAATCGGCGCGCGAATCTCCATGCGTTCGATTCGCGCCTCGACAATCCGGACCCACGCCTCGGCTTCCTCGAGCTGACGTCGCAGCGAGGCCAGCTTCGACTCTCGCGACGCCGCGCGCTGAGCGACCTCCGCTGCGAGCTGGCGCTGCTTCTGCCGGGCGACACCGAGGTCGATGCGACCCTTCTCGCCCTCCAGACGCGCGATGAAGTCACTGTCCGCCGTATTGAGCTCCGCCAGTTCGACGCCGAGACGTGAGTCGTTCAGGTCGCGCTGGTCGTGCTCGGCCGCGGCTTTGGCCGTCGCAATCTCCTGGTCGAGGCTGGCGCGCGCGCGCTCGGCGGCGGCGCGCCGCTGGATCAAGTCGCGTTCCGCCGAGCTCGAGTCGAAACGAACCAGCGGCGCCCCTTGCTCGACGCGCTCGCTGGCAGGTGCCATCCAGGCAATCCTCAGATCCTGCGCGAGCGGGGCATAAATGGGAACCGATCGATCCGCCTGGACCTGACCTCGCGCTCTGATGACGGCCACGAACTCACCCGAGCGGACCGGCGCAAGCGGCAGCACCGCGCGCTCGACCGCGTTGTACTGCGCCATGCCGACCCACACGGCAATCACCACCGACGCCGTGATGACTATCGTTGACACGACCCGGAACCGGCTCACCGCGAGACTCCGAGCGAGACCGCAACCTGAGACGAAGTCACGGCTTTCTCATCGGCCGCCAGCACGATGGCGGCGGACAGATCCGGCATCAGACGAGGGTCAGATCCTTCGAGCTTGAAGACGGCCATGAACGTCTTGATCCCACGGCCGAGACCAGGCGAGGCGGCAATCGGACTTGCGGCGACGAAGCGCGCCGGCAGGGTCATGTCGGGGTACGCGTCCACGTAGACGCGCGCGGTCAGGTTTGGCCGCAGCAGCGCGCCATCGGGCTCAGCGACGCTGACGCGCACCAGCATCTCACCCGGATCGAAAATGCTCATCAGGTTGCTGTTCCGGTTCAGTTGATCGCCCACCTGCGGCCGGACCATCGAGCCGCTGTTGAAGAACGTGGAATGCGCCACCATGCCGGCGAGCGGCGCCTTCACCTTCAGCTTCTCCAGGTTCGCGAGCGCGCGATCGTGTGCCGCGCGCTGGCGGTCGCGCTGAAGTTCCAGGACGCGGAGGGCAGCCCGATCGGCACGCTCCTCTTGCGGGTGCGTTTTGGCGAGGCTCTCGAGACGCATTTCCGCCTTGGCGGCGAGAATCGCGTTCTGTTTCGCGTCGATGTCGCCGAGCACCGGTGCCTTGCTCACTTCGAGCTTGGCCTTAGCCAGATCCGCCGCGGCCTGCTCGCGCTCGAGGCGGCGTTTTTCGGCGTTGGCCGCATTGTCCGCCTCGCGCTGCCGGACCTGGTGGGAGAGGTCGTCGAATTTCGCGCGTGCCTGCCGCGCCTGATCGAGCTGTTCGAGCGGATCGAACTCAGCGATCAAATCCCCCTTCGCCACAGTTGAACCGTTGGGGACGATGCGCGTGAGCGTCATCCTGAAAGTGGGGCCTGTGACCTGGGGTACGGTCACTCGCGTCGATCGCACGGCCTCGAGCAGGCCGGTCCATCGAACGGTTCGTGCCGGCGCGGCGCCCGTGGATCTCGTCGCGGCAGGAGACGAGGCCTTCTCAGGCCCCTTGGCGGCAGGCGTGTTCGATCCCGAACAACCAGTCAGGACGGCGCTACAGAGGACTGCAACGGCAACACGCATCGTTTCGGTCGCGATCTTAGACGCCTTCTAGCCTGATTTGGGCGACGTCAGGTAATCACCGGAGCCAGGACTCGTCGAGGGCCAAATTCTACGCAATTGAGGCTCGGGGAACTTTCCTCCCGATCGCGGGGTCCAAATGTGAGGCCCGCCGTGGGCCGTGCCGATATGTGAGATATGGACGGCTTCTTCTGGGCGTTCGCCCTGCTTGCGTCACTCGAAACATCGCCGGCTCAGTCGGCGCGGTTCACGGTCGACGGCCTGATGAGCGTCACACCCACGGTCGTGGCCACGGTCGAGCCACGAGCCGACAAGCCGGCATCGTCGTGGATCCGGATGTACTTCTACTCGTTCGGTCTCACCCCGATCGAACGCTACATGGCGGCGAACGGCCGCAACCCCACCCTGCTGCGCAACTGGGAAGCGATTCTCCAAATCACGGTCGCTCCGAATGGCGAGGTGTCAGCGATAGACCTCGCGCTACCCGGACGGCCGTGCGCCGTCGTCCAGACGGATCAGGACGCGAGGCTCGCCGTGCAACATTTCGACTTCGATGGCACGCGTCTACGGTTGAGGAGCAAAGCGTTCTCGATCTGCGATCCCAAGGTTGAGGACGTCCCGAGTCAGCGATTCGAGTGGGACCTCACGCTCAATACGCCCGTCGTCCCCCGCACGTCCAACCTGAAATAACCATCACTTCTTACGGCGGTCGAGCAGCCAGATGTTGCCGGTCATCTCGGAACGCTCGAACGCGATCAGATCGCCACGAGCGGACCAATCGGGATAGCGAACGAAGACGCGCGGTGGACCAGGTGGTGTGATGACGCGTTCGCCTCCACTCTGCACGTCGAACGCGCGCAGACTCCACTGGCCCTCGCGCAGCACCGCGGCCCCGACGGTGCGACCGTCTGGAGACCAGCTCCGTACCCACGTTTGCCCGCTCGTACGAGTGATCCTGCGAAGCGAACCAGTCTCGACATCGATGATCCCGGCGTGCGTCGAGCTGCCGTCCTTGATCTCCACCGCGAGACGCCGTTCGTCTGGCGACCATGACGGATAACCCACTGACAACGACGCGTCGGTCAACCGTCGCGATTGCAATGCGTCGAGACTGGTCGCGTACAGCACACGGCGACCGCTCGGTGGCTCACGCAGAGAAAACGCGATCCGCTTCCCCGACCGCGACACGCGGGCCTCGCCGAGCGGCGCAACGTCCGGCGTTCCCTCAGACGATGGCCGCAGCGCGGCCAGCGGAACGATGGACGAGGTATTCCGCGTCGCGACGTCGATCGACAGCACTCGCTCGTCGTTCCGGCCTTTGGAGTGATAGACGAGGTGTGTGCCATCGGCCGACCACTCCGGCTGCGATTCGAACCGATCGTCGGACGTCAGCTGAAGTGGATGCTGCCCATCGGCGTCCATCATCCACAGGTTCGGCCGCTCCCCCCGCCGCGAGGACATGTACGCAACCTTCGTCCCGTCGGGAGATATCACCGGAGTCGAATTGCGTCGGCTGGTGTCGCTCGTCAGCGCGCGTGGTTCACCGTTGGGCGCGCCGATTGCGCTGACCGACTGTGTCCAGATCTGACTGTTCAAATCCACACCGGCAAACGCCAACCGCGCGCCGTCGCGCGAGATCGACAGACCCCGCACGCCAGGCACGCCAGGCACCGGGATGCTCTCGGGCTCGCCAGTGACCGCGCCCGTCGCGGCGTCGAACGGCAGCCGCGCGATCAGCGCATCTCCTCCCGCGATGAAGATAGACGAGGCATCAGGCGCGAAGACGGACTCGTAGACAGCGTCGCGCCGCTGAAGAATGCGCACCGCCCCGGTCTGGCGGTCGAGCAGCCAGAGTCCGTTCGATGCGCCCGCGTCGAACACCGAAAAGGCGAGATATCGACCGTCGGGACTCCACGACGGTGCGGCATGCCCGCCGGGTGGATTGCCGCTGCGCGTCAGCTCACTCACCTTTCCGCCGTTTGCAGCGACCAGACGAATCGTCGCGCCGGTCTGCGCGACGTAGCCGAATGGCGCTGCATCGGCATGCTCGTCCGATTGAAACGCGATGGACCTGCCATCGGGCGACCATGCAGGTCTCGATCCTTCGCTCACGATCTGTTTCGGCGTGCCGCCGCGTGACGGAACGATCCAGATTCCGCCGCTGCGCTGCGAGTGATAGACGATGAACATTCCATCGGGCGACCATGCTGGCTGCACGTTCTGGCCACCATCGTGCGTGAGCGGTACCTCGGTGGCCGATCCATCGAGCGCGCGGACGAAGACCTCGAACGATCCGCTCCGATCGGACGCGAACGCGATCGCATCTTCGTGCGGCGACAGCGCAGGATGCAGATCCAGGCCGGCGTGCGTCGTCACCTGTACCGGCCACTGCACGGCACCCATTGCACTCGTCACTTCACGCCCAAAGATGTCTCCGCGACGTATGGACACGAGCACGAGAATCGTCACAACGGCGAAAGCGACGACCGAAACCAACGACCATCGCCGGGACCCCGGCGATGGATTCATCACCTCGACGGACGTCGGTGCGTCAACGGTTTCGACCGGACGAATCCATCGATACCCGCGCGTCGGCACGGTTTCGAGATACCGCGCCTCGCGTGCCTCATCGCCAAGAGCGCGGCGGATCTGCGCGACGATTCGAGTCAGCGCATGGTCGGTGACGGCCGTGCCTGGCCATACGCGATCGAAGATTTCCTGCTTGGTGAAAAGATGCCCTGGCCGCTGAACCATGAGGGCAAGCACGTTGAATGCCTTCGGTTCGAGCGCAACCGGAACGCCGGCTCGTTCGAGGCGGTAGGCGTCCAGATCGAGCACGCAGTCGTCCCAGCGGAATTGTGACGGCACGGGGGTACGTAGTGTCCGGCTTTAGCCGGACGATCCTTTACAAAGACGTCCAGAACGCGACTGCGGTTGCCCCGTGAGCCACCATCAGAAAAACATCAGAGTGTTATTTGCGCGGGTCTTTCTCAATAGTCATCCGTTTCCGGGGACCGTCCACAGTCACGCGGTCGAACCAGTGCAGCGGTAGCAGCCCATCGATCTCGGCTGGCTCCGACGCATCGCGATCGGCGACCGCGGCCGGGACGTCCCGGAGCGTAAGGGCGCCTATCTGCAGCTCTCGCACTCTCGCCAGCCGCACCTCCGCTGCTCCCGACATCGTCTTCAGAGTGGCCAGCGCCGGCAATTCTGTGATGGGGAGCGTGCGATCGGGGTCGAACAACAACAGCGACGTGGCGCCGGTGTCTGGCACGAGACGCAGGAGTGAATGCGGTTGAGGCAACGACGTCACGAATCGGCCGTGATTCCACTGCAGCTCGAGTGATGCGCCAGGCGCGACGAGTGATTCCTTCGGCCACCAGATGACACGACGCTGGCGGAAGTCGATGGTGTAGCGCAGCGCGGCAAGCGCGTCCTGACCAATGACGCCATCGAGACTGCCTTCGCCCGCGATACCGTCAAGCTCCACAATCGAGGCCAGCACATCTGCGATCTCGACTGCGCCGACCTTCAGCGAATCAATTCGAACGACCAGCGTGTCCTGGCTGCCCGCCGCCGAACCCGTCACGGTCTTCGCAACAACCGGCGCGCCGATGTCGGCCGCCGTCCGTGCCGACACGGCGCTGTGCGTTGAGCCCGTGTCGAGCAGCAATCTGAACGGGCCTCGGCCGTTCAGCCGTACTGCGAGAACAATGTCGTGATCTCTCCGCTCGAATCGCGTGACGGCTTCCTGCTCGACCGGGGCCGCTCGCGGAACTGACACGAACAGGGCCGTCCAGGACAGCAACATCCAGCATGCGCGCATGACGGTCAGGGTGCGCGGGAGGTGGCCTCGATGTCGTGATGAATGCCTGATGAAAGTGCGCGAATTCGGTGAGATGATGCTGCGCGTGACAACCCATCACCTCGCTCGTACGGTCGGGACGGTGGCGGTCGTCGTCGCCTTGCTGCAGACGGTGCTGGGGCAGGTCAATCCTCCGCCGCGTCTGCCGCCGAAACCGCACCCGCCGGCGCCACGGCTCGCCGACGGCACGCCGAACCTCGGGCCGACTGAACCCAACAAGGGCTACTGGCACCTGATGCAGTTCCAGGACTACAAACAGGTGCTGCTCCACCCCAAGGAGATTCCCTATCAGCCGTGGGCGCGGGCACTGGCCATGCAACGGCGGGTGGAACTTTCCAAGTACGACCCGCAGGGCTACTGCATGCCGCCGTCAGGTCCGCGGCTGATGACGACGCCGTTTCCGATGGAGATCATTCAGCTCCCCGCGCAGAAGCGCATCGTGATGATCTACGAGGGCGGCACGCACATCTGGCGGATCATCTACATGGACGGCCGCAAGCATCCAGAACCCGATGACACCAATCCGACGTGGCTTGGACATTCCGTCGGCCGCTGGGAGGGCGACACGCTCGTCGTCGATGTGGTGGGATTCAACGAGGGCAGCTGGATCGACATGGTCGGCGATCCGCACACCGATCGACTGCACCTCGTCGAGCGGTTCACGCGCAAGGACCTCTACACGCTGCGCTACGAAGCGACGATCGACGATCCCGGCGCCTACACCGAACCGTGGACGATCGGCTTCGACATCGTCTGGGACGAGCGGGGCGAGATCCAGGAATACATCTGCCAGGAGAACAGCCCCTGGATGCGGAAGTTCTTCGCCGAGTGGGAACGCGCGAAACGGCAGCAGTGAAGCTCCACGGAACGGAGGCCGGCGACAATAGATGCATGGTTCGCGCGAGCCTCATCTGTGCGCTGGTCGCCACCACGGCCGCTGCATGCGCGACGCTCGGACCACTGGCGCAGATCGTCCAGCCGCCGATGTTCCGGCAAGCTGACAATCAGCCCGCGGAGATTCGATTGATCGCGCCCTCGTTGCGCCAGCCGACCGGCGGAGCGGGCGTGCGCATCTGGCTCGAGGTGACCAATCCCAATGGGTTCGGCTTCACATTGAGCACGCTGCGGGCGACGTTGTCACTCGAGAGCACGCGCGCGGCCTCGGGTGACTTCCCGCTTGGCCTGCCGCTCGGCGCACGTCAGCAGTCAGTTGTTCCGCTCGATCTCACCATCGACTTTGCCGAAGTGCCCGGCCTCGCCTCGGTCGTGAGGCAGCTCGCCACGCGCGGCTCGATCGACTATCAACTCGACGGCACGATCGGCCTCGACGCCGGTCGCCTGGGCACGCCGACGTTCGGACCGATGCTGCTGACGCGTGGAGAGCTGCGACCGGGACGCTAGTCTCTGGTCTCTGGTCTCTGGTCTCTGGTCTCTGGTCTCTGGTCTCTGGTCTCTGGTCTCTGGTCTCTGGTCTACCGTATACCGTAGACCAAAGACCGCAGACCATCAGCGCAGCGCTACCACCGCTTGTCGATCGGCTTGGCCGGATCCGCGGTGATGTTGAGGACGGCGCAGTGGTGATAGTTGTGACCGCCGTCCACTGCGATACCGGGATGCTCGGCCATGAACTCAATCACCTGCAGCACGCAACTCGGGCAGGTGATGTTCGGAATCGGAATCATCGTATCGAAGGCCTGTGCCGCGGCCGGCTTCTCGGTGTGGACGAAGATCCCGTCGAGCAACACGGGCGCGACTGGCGGGTTCTGAATGACCGCCGACTGCGAGCGCGGGCCGTTTGGCGTCTGCACGACAGTCACCTCGGGATCTTTCGGCAGCTGCGCCATCGTTCTCGCCAGCGCGACTCGATAGTGCCCTGGGTGGTAGATCGACTCCTGCACGAGCAGCGGGAGATCGGTGCCACCCTTGACGTTCGTGACCGCACCGCTTGGCACGCCGGGATTGGCAGGTGTTCCTCGTCCGGGGTTTGCGGAGACGCCACCGCACGGGCCGATCTTCTGCGGATCGCCGAGGCGGTTCTGAATCAGCGAGGCGGCCGGCTGGATCAGAACGAAGTGCGCATCGGCCACGCTCGACAGGCTGGCGGCCACAATCACACCACACAAGATTCTGCTTCTCATGACGCTCCTTCACGCCGGGTCCACAAAGGAGGACCTGGCCTACCCTGCGGATGAATTTCCCGGATGCGCGATTGTAACCGTCCTGGAAGAAGTGCGTCAGTGCTCGGAAACCGCAGCCGCCGGCCGGCCAAGCATCCCACGCCAATCGAGGACCACTTCGAGCGGCGGGCGCACGATGGGCCTGGCCTTGAGCATGAGCAGCGATCCGTCCGGCGCCACGTCGTAGGACGGAGGCTGCGTATTCGACGGCGAATGCGTGATGAACAAACGAACCGCCGGCTTGAACGTGAACACGCCGCCGGAGGTGTCCACCGCGACGCTCATGAGGTCATCCTGCTGCAAGTAGAGGATCTCGCGTCCGTTCCGGTTCCAGGTCGGTTCGAACCCTCCGTTCGCCGACACACGAATCGGAGAACCTGCGCTCGGATACTGGCGCACCCAGATCTCGCGCGTGCCAGTGGCGTTCGATTCATACGCGAGCCAGCGGCCGTCGGGACTGAATGAGGCGCCGCCAAATCCGTCCGACGAGGACGATTCGAAGATCGGGGTGGGCGTGGCCTCGCCGGCCAGCGGACCTTGCAGAAGTTTCCAATTCAGCCCATTCGTCGGGATCATCGCCGAGAGCAGAACTCGTCCGTCTCTCGTAAACGTGAGCGGATGATAGTGACCGGCTGGTGTCACCGGCGTCGGCATCAGGCCCGTACCATCGGCGGGCAGCATCCTCAGACCCAGCGAGCCGGACGGTTCGTACACGATGCTCTTGCCGTCGCCTGCCCACAGCGGCGAGTACCCGCTCGCTCCCGTCGTCAGCCTGACCGGTGGACGGCCGGTCAAGTCATAGACCCAGAGGTCTCCCGCGATCGAGATGGCGAGACGAGTGCCGTCGGGCGAGAGCCGGGGATAGAGCGCCGGAGAGCTGTCGAAGCCGGGAACGACACGCAGCTCGCGGCCCGTTCGATCGAAGAATGCCGGGATGCCTCCGTCAGGCGCCTCAGGACGACGATAGACGAGCGCGCCGCTGTTCGACACCCATGCCTGGGCATAGGTCGCCGGCCCGACGCCCACTCGCTCGACGATCTGTATCGCCTCGCCTGTGAGGGAGAGCGTGTTGATGTCGAATGCCTGAGCGACCAGGGATCCTTCGCGCGTAAACAGGACGTAGTCAGGGGTCGAGTCCGAGCCGGGGGCGACGATCGCGCCCTGCGCGGTGGCCAGCAGTCGAGGGGCTGGCTGACTGTCGGGAGCCGCGTCGAGCGAACCCACCCAGAGCCCCGAATTGCCTGCGACCTTTGAGATTCGCGAGTAGACGAAATGACGGCCGTCACGCAGCAGCCACGGGTTGAGATGCCCCGTCTCCTGACGTGACGCGTCGAGCGTCGTCAGTGGTGTGGCTGTACCTCCCGAGGAGGGAACGCGCATCAGCGGACCGCTCGGCGAACCGAAGATGATCGTGCCGTCACTCCCCCAGGTCCCGCCGCCGTAGTTCTTGGACAGCGTCGTGATCACTTCAGGAGGTCCGCCGGCGACGTCGATCTTCTTCAGTTCACCACGATTCGCATACGCGAAGTAGCGGCTGTCAGGCGACCAGAACTGGGACGAGTTCACGGAGTCGACACGGGTCAGCAGCCTCGTCGTGTTCGTCTCGAACGAGTGCAGCCAGAACCGCTGTCCCACGCCGATCTCCAGCGCCTGGAACACGAGCAGCCGCCCATCGGGCGAGAGGCTGAAGAAGTTGCCCAACTCGGCTCCGTCGGGCGCGGGAATTTGAAACCTGACTGGCGAGCGCACGGGCGCGGCAGGTGGACGGCGAGCCATCCATGCGGCGGGGCCGACGATCATGGCTGTCGCCAGGACCGCAGCTGCGACGACCCATAGAGGCGTCCGTTTTGCGGCCGACGCTGGCGGCGGCGCTGTGGCGACCGGCGCACTGAATCCACCGTCGAGGGCCAGTCGTACATCCCCGAGATCGCGCGCGCGCTGACGCGGGTCTTTCTGCAGACATCGTTCGAGCGTCGCACGTACCGCTGGAGGCGTCGTCTCCGGTAGCAGATGCCACGCCGGCTCTGTATGAAGTGCGGCGCCGATCGCGTCAACCACACTGCTGCCATCGAACGTGCGGCGACCCGTGAGCATCTCGAAAAGCACGCAGCCGAATGCCCATACGTCGGCGCGTTTGTCCACGGCGTGGCCGCGCGCCTGCTCGGGACTCATGTACGCCGCAGTCCCGAGAATCACGCCTGCCGCTGTCATCGCTGGACTGGTGATGGTTGGCGAGTTGGCCAGCGTCTCGGCTGATGACGTGACCGCAGACGAGGCATCGAAGGCACGCGCCAATCCGAAGTCGAGCACCTTCACCGTGCCATCAGGACGAACCTTGATGTTGGCCGGCTTCAGATCGCGATGGATGATCGACCGCTCGTGCGCCGACTCCAGCGCGTCGGCAATCTGCGTGGCGATGGCCAGCGACTCGTCAACAGGAAGCGGACCCGCCGCGATGCGATCGCCGAGCGTCGGGCCCTCGATGAATTCCATCACCAGCGCGTTTTTCTCCAGACCGTGAATCTGGGCGATGTTCGGGTGATTCAGTGAGGCCAGGACTTCCGCCTCACGCTGGAACCGGGCGAGACGGTCGGCATTGGAGGCCAGCGACTCGGGGAGCACCTTCACCGCAACGGTGCGTTTCAGGCTAGTGTCCGTCGCCCGGTACACTTCACCCATGCCCCCGGCACCGATGAGTGCCGCGATCTCGTAGGGCCCAAGTCGGGTGCCGGGGGACAATGCCACTGGGCGCGCATTCTATATGACACCCAAAGGATTGCTGTTTGATTACGGTGGCACCTTGGTTGAAGAAACCAGCGTCAATCTGCGCGCCGGCAACGAGTGGCTGTTGTCACGAGCGTCGTACAAGCCGTCGCACGTGACGCTGGCTGACGTGCTCGAACGCGCGACGCGCGTCACGAAGGAAGTCGCCGCGCGACGGGATGAAGTGCAGTTGGAGACGGCATGGCCGACGCTCACCCGGCTGATTCACGACTACCTCGGGATTCGATTCGATGAACCCATGCCGGAACTCGAGCTGGGGTATTGGAAAGCGTCAGTCGAGACCAGAGTGATGCCCGGCGCGAGAGAAGCGCTCGACCAGTTCCATCGATGCGGTCTGCCGCTCGCCGTCGTCAGCAATACGAGCTTCGGCGAACCGGTGATCCGATACGAGCTCGCGAAGCACGGTCTCACCGATCATCTGGCGTTCGTGCTCGTCTCGTCTGACTACTCCGTGCGAAAGCCGAACGTGTTGCTGTTCGAGACGGCGGCCGCCCGGCTGAACGTCGCGGCTCGGGATATCTGGTTCGTCGGCGATCGACTTGATACCGATGTCGCCGGCGCGAAGGCGGCAGGCATGACCGCCGTGTGGTTCAACGCGGAGGGCCGCTCGAGGCCCTCGAGCGCGGTCGATCTCACCGTGACCAACTGGACAGATTTCGCCGGCCGAGTGATTGCCGCCTCTCAGCAGCCGTCTTGAGTATGCCCCCAGTCAACAGGGCGGCCCGGCGGTCGTATTAGCATAGGACCGGATTGACTCTCCTCCGCGACGAGGTGGCACGTTGAGACTGACGAGCATCGTTTCTGGTGTGGTGTGCGTGATTGCGGCCTGTTCGATCTCGGTGAGCGCCCAGTGGCCGAACCATCCCGATCCGAAGGTGCCTCGCGACGCGAAAGGCAACGTGCGCTGGAATGCACCGACGCCACGCACGGCTGACGGCAAGCCCGACTTCTCGGGTGTGTGGCAGCGCGCCAGCAGTGGACCGCCGGGGAGCGATGCACTGAGAGGCGCTCAGGCGACTAGTGGTGGGGCTCCGGCGGCTGGTGGCGGCGCTCCTGCGGCTGGTGGCGGCGCTCCTGCGACTGGTGGCGGCGCTCAGGGAACTGCTGGCGGCAACACCAACGCGGCCTTTTCAGGCGGCCGCGGCGGCGTGCAGCTCGAGCCGCCGACGGAAGCATTCCCGTTCGATCCCAAAGGACCACCCGTCGCGAGCTTCTTCGAAGCTGGCGGGAACATGCCGGGCGGTTTGCCTTACACGCCATGGGCGGCCGAGCTCCGCAAGCAGCGGCTCGCGATCAATGCACGCGACAACCCGGACGCGATGTGCATGCCGATGGGCTTCCTGCAATTCCACCAGCAGCCGCAGCCGCGCATGATCATCCAGACGCCGAAGATGATCCTCATCGAGTACGAGGCCAACTACGGCATCCGCCACATCTATCTCGACGGCCGCAAGCTCCCGCCGCAAGGCGAGCCGCAGCCGTGGTGGTACGGGTATTCCGTCGGCCGCTGGGAAGGCGACACGCTCGTCGTCGAAACCAACAACCTGCGCGGCGCGGAGGACAGTCCCTACGACGGATGGCTCGACGTGAACGGTAGTCCGTACAGTCAGCAGGCGAAGTTCACCGAGCGTTTCCGTCGTCTGGACTACTCACACCTGCAGATCGACACGACCGTCGAGGATGCGAAGGCGTACACCAAGCCGTTCACCGTGCGCGTCGATCAGCGCGTCGTGCCGGATGGAGAGTTGATCGAATTCGTCTGCAACGAGAACCAGCAGTTCCGGCGAAAGATCAAGATCGACTAGCTTGGTCCTTGGTACTTGGTCCTTGGTTCTTGGTCCGTCGTTGGACGAAGGACCACGGACCTAGGACGGACTAAGCACCAAGGACGAAGGACAAAGGACCATTATTTCCGCAGGACCAGATTTCCCGCGCCGAGATTGGCTCGGAGCGAGTACCTGCCCTTGCCGGACCAGCTGGCGCGGTGCAGCAATCCGAAGCTGTCCTCGGTTTTGGCGCCGGTGAACGCGCCGACGTTCAAATCACCGGCCTTCACCGTCGCCTCCATGCTGGCGTACTGGTTCGGATCGCCGACCGAGATTTCTGCGTTGCCGGCGACGCTGTCGATGTCCTTGTTCCCGGTGATTCCCGACAGTACGAGGTTGCCGCCGCTCAGGCGCACGATCAGATCGGACGTCTTCGGCACCTCGATCGTCGCCTGAAAGTTGCTGCTGGGCGTTTCGGTGACCGAGACGGTCGCGCGCGTGGCGTTGGTCGTGAGTCTGACACGCGCCCGGCCGGCGTCATCGCCGACCGTCACGCGAATGTGTGTGCCCGATGCGGGGCGAATCGTGTAGCTGCCTCCACCGAGCTGCAGTTCGATGCGGCCGCCGGAGACGAATATCGTTTCGTTGACGCCGTACTGCGCCTTCAGAATCGATACCGACACCAGTGACACAAGGACAACAATCGCGAGGCGTGATGGGTGCATGTGCAGGCCGGGTCCTGTTCTGGGGGCTCGGCCGTTTATACACCGAGACGCCGCGATCCGCAGCTCAGCGGTTCTGACGCCGATCCTCGTCGCGAGTGTCAGGACCGTTCTGTTGGTTCTGTCCGCCCCACTTCCAACGGTCGGATCGCCGCTCGATCCGCTTGAGCCGGATTCGGTTGTCGTTTGGATTGCGATTGGGGCTGGCCCAGATGCGCACCATGTCGCCGGGCCGCAGCGTCTTCGCGTTGATGCCGTCGCGTTCGAGCCGCGACACGCTCGCCCACTCCGCCGCGTACGCCTTCTGGGCGCCGAACGGTTCTCGCGCCATGACGTGGATCCATGAATGCGGGTTCTTGTATTGGAACTCGATGACCTCGCCTTCGATTTCAATCGTGTCTCTCTCGAGGTAGTACTCCGCGAACGAGTGGTGGCCCCGCGCCGGCGCACAGAGCGCCACAATCCCGATCACGGCGAGCGCCGATGTGCGGATGCGTAACTCCATTTACTTGCTCTCCTTCACGAGCGCCAGCAGATCGGCTTTCGTCATCGGCCGATCGGGATTCGGGGCGTGCACCATGACGTGACGATCGAAGTCGAGCTGCAGCCGTTCGATGTTCTGCACCAGCGTCGCGATGGACGCGCTGACCGGCTGACCAGGAGGCGGCGGATTGAAGTCGGCGGTGAACAGGATTTTCTCTTTGGGGAGATACGCCATCAGCATCGCGTCGCTGTGCTCGAGCCCCGCCACATGATGCAGCTCGATCGTGCGCGTCGCGTCCTGCAGCACGAGTTTTTCGATGACGCTCTCGACCTTCGGCTTCTTCTTGGATCGGGCCAACGTGTCGCCGACGAGTGTGCGCGGCGACAGCAGCGCCTGCTCGACGAAGTACTTGCTGTTGTCGTCGGTCAGCACGATCGCGCCCTCGGCGCAAAACGGCGCAAGCCCGCTCATGTGGTCGAAGTGCGGGTGGCTGTTGACTACGTACTTGATGCGTTTGTTCGGAAACAACCGCTTGGTCTCGGCAATCACGGCGAGGCCGCGTGCTTCACTCTGCCCGCCTTCGAGCACGACCACGTGATCGCTGAACTCGACGGCCAGCGACACGTAGCCGCCGGTGATTCGGTAAACACCGTCAGCCAGCTTCTCCGAGGTCACCGGTCCCGGCGCTGGCGGCGCAGGCGGTGGCGGAGCCGTCGGCGTCATCAATTTCGCGAGGTCCGCCGGGTTGGCGCGCGCCTCACGGAGCTTCGCAACGTAGGTTTCCATACCGACGCGACGCTGTGTGATGACCACCGGCGCGAGAAGACCATCCCCGAAATCGGCGTAGTCTCTGAAAAACGTTTCGACGTGCAGGTCGCCGAGCACCGGATGCTCAACCCACGTCTCGACACGTTCGAGGATCTGCTGCGGGTTGATGTAGCCGATCAGCTTGTACGGCTCGCCCGACGGCGCCTTCTGCGCGGGACTCCAGGTGACAACCTGATAGGTCGTCCCTTCGATCTTCCGCGACCGCACCGTCGCGTTATTGGCCGCCGCGCCTTTGAGGAAGCCCCACGGCGTGACCCAGATGTCCAACTGAGGCGCCCATCCATCTCCCGACGGCGCGGTCAACTCAAACGGCCGCGGCGCAGCCGCTGGCCCCGTCGGCTGCGGGGTGCGCGGGCCGGCCACTGGCACCCCGATGCCCGTCTCGCGCATTGCCGGGCGCGTGAAGTCGATCGCGCGCACGTAGTTCCGGATCGATGTGGATGACAGACCAAAGGAGATCGTCCGGCTCTGGCCGAAGTTGCCGTAGGCGGCCTCGCCCGAATAGACGATCGAATTCAGGTCCGCTGCGCCGAGGGCGCGCAGCGCGTTGGCGACGATGGTCTTGGCGTCCTGAGCGGCGGCGATCGCCGGGACGATGATCCAGAGCAGAGCTGTCAGTGCGGCTATCGGCCGCATGTGGCACCCTCCCCCCGCCGACAACAGCATACCGCGCCTGCGGGTCCTTGGTCCTTAGTGCTTAGTTCTTCGTCCGTTCTTGGTCCTTGGTCCAGTGGTCTGACCAAGGACTATGGACCAGGGACGGACTATGGACCAGGGGCGGACTATGGACCAGGGACGGACCAGGTACCAAGAACCAGGGACAAAGTACTACACGGATATAATCCACACCCTTGGAGCTCCGCATGCACCTTTATTCTTTCCGTCGTGCGGTAACCCTCGTTTTCGCCGCCTCGCTGCTCTCGACCCCGGTGATCGCGCAGTGGCTCAACTATCCCACACCGGGTGTGCCGCGTCTGCCAGACGGCAAGCCGAATCTCTCGGCGCCGGTGCCGAAGGCACTGGACGGCAAGCCGGATCTCTCCGGCATCTGGTCCGGCGCTGGACCCTCATATCGATTCAACATCGCGCAGGACCTCGAGGCGAAGGACATTCAGCCCTGGGCGGAAGCGCTCTTCATCAAACGCGTGCGCGACTCGCGCATGGACAGTCCGCTCTCCAAATGCCTGCCGGTCAGCGTCCCGTACCACAATTTCTTCAACCTCACGCGCATCGTCCAGACGCCGTCGCTCGTGGTGATGCTCTACGAGTCCGCCAATGTGCCGCCGCGGACCATCTTCACCGACGGACGCGATCTGCCGAAGGACCCGAACCCGACATGGTTCGGATACTCGATCGGCCGATGGGAAGGCGAGACGCTGGTCATCACGTCCGCCGGGTTCAACGACCAGGGTTGGCTCGACAGCTCCGGACATCCGCAGACCGAATCGCTTCGTTTGACCGAGCGACTCCGCCGTCGCGACTACGGCCACCTGGAGTACGAGATCACCGTGGACGACCCGAAAGTGTTCACGCGGCCGTTCACGATCAAGCGCGAGCGCACGCTGTCTCCCGATACGCAGCTGCTCGAGGACGTCTGTGAGAACGAGCGCAGCCGCGTCCGCATGTCGGGCGACACCGGCGTCAGGTTACGTCCGGAGCAGGTGGCGCCGCTCGCCGGCGTGTATGAGGCAGCACCGGGGCGCGAGTTCACGGTGACGGTGACCGAGGATCTCGTGTTCGTGCGCGGCCTCAACGAACCGAAGGTTCCGCTGCTCGTGCAGTCGGAAACCAAGTTCATGTCCACCACCACGCCGATTGGCCTCGAGTTCTTCAAGGACGCTCGCGGCAACGTCACGCACGTGATCGTCCGGGGAGGACAAGCCGCGGAACAGAAGTACGCCCGCAAGGCACCGGCCCTGGTGAAGTGACGTCTCGGATCACGGTCGCCACGCTGATCGTCGCGGCGACGACCACTCTTCTCGCGCAAACTGGCATTCCCGCGTCACCGCTCACCACGGAGTCGTACGCTGGACTCGAAAAGCGGTGCGGCACGCCCAAGGCGGCATCAGCCGAATCGATCGCCGCCTTGCGTCGCGCCCGTTGGGTACCGTTCCTCCATCTCGATCGGGCCATCGCTCGCAATGGCATCGAAGTCCTCGGCGGCATGACGTCTGCCACGCCCGGCTGCGAGCCGGAGCGCTTCAATCTGTTCGTGTTCATGGATGGAGCGTTTGCCGGGACGGTGTCGCCGACGGCGATGACGCCATCGCGCGACGGTGCAGCGGGCGCGGTTCGCATCACCGGCGCTGACACATTGACGGTGGAGTTTGCGCGCTATCTTCCGAACGACACGGAGTGCTGCCCGTCTTCGCGTGAGCGCGTGATCTACAGGATTGAGAAGACGGGCGCCGGTCCGACACTGGTCAAGACCGACACCCGACAACTCCGATGAAGGCGGGTCTAAAGACCCGCCTCTACGACGTTTATTTTGCGCGCCCCTTGTAGCCCTGCGCGATCATCTGAATCGCCCACACCTGCGCAGCGTTCGCGACTTCGGTACCGTCAGCCTGCGTGGCCCCTCTCGCAAGGATGTACAGCGTCTTCTTGTCCTTGCCGCCGAAGGCCGTCGTGATTACGCCACGTGGTGTCGGGATCGTCCCGAGATGCTTACCGTCGGGACCGAGGACCTGGACGCCGATGTTCGTGGTCACGTAGAGTCGTCCGTCCTTGTCGATCGTGCTGCCGTCGCCGCCGCCCGGTCCTTCGAGCTTGGCGAATTCGCGCTGGTTCGTGAGTGAGCCATCCGGCTGCACGTCGAACGCGGCGATCGCCGGGCCGTTGGTGGCGTACAGCGTCTTCTCGTCGGCGCTGAGGACGATCCCGTTCGGCGTGGTAGTGCCGTACTTCGTCACGTTGCCCTTGGCATCGGCGTAGTAGACGCCGCCCATCGTGAAGTACACGCCGCCTTTGCTGTCGGCGGTCAGATCGTTGATGACGCCGCCGATGCAGTCGAGCGGCTCGCCCTGATATTTGTCCGCGAGGACCTTTCGCTGCGGCGTCAGCTTCGTCACGTTCGCCCGCAAACCGCGCTCGACGATGAACAACGCTTTCTTCTTGTTCATCGACAGCGCGCCACCGGTGTGCGTGTCGGAATAGGCGACCGACGGCTTGCCGTTCTTATCGAGCTTGACGACCTTGGCGTTGTCGTTCTGCGCCAGCAGCAACGCGCCATCGTCAGTACCGACGATGCCGTCGCCGTTGTTGCCGACCTCTTGCCACAGGAACTTCCACTGCTGGCCCGCAGCAATCACGCCGGGGATCGCTTCGACCTTGTACTCACGGATGCCGGGCACCGGCGCGGGCGCGCCGCCGGCGCGGCCTGCCCCACCGCCACCACCGCGACCGCGTCCCGCCGGCGGCGGAGTCTTGCAGGTCTTGATGAGAGCCTCGTACCCCGGATCAGCCGGAGCCTGCAGCGAGGGTGCAGGCGGATTCGCCGGCGCCGCCGGTAGACGCGGCGGCTGTCCTTGCGCGATCACCACGACCGAAGCCAGTCCGCACAGTGCGAGAGTGAAGAAGCCTTTCGACGTCATCGAGTCGCCTCCCAAACGCACGACAGCATATACGAAGCCGTTCTAGGTGGTCTTAGGGGCGACGTAGCTCTTGCGCGCGCGCGACTTCATGCCTTTCTGAACGAGGCGCACGTCGATCTCGTGGACCTTGCCATCGCGCTTTGGCGGCGCGAAGCCAAGCAGGTACTGACTATGGAGTTCGTCCGCCACCTGCGCGAACGCGGCGCCGAGATCCTGGCCGGCTCGAATCTCGACGTAGCCGCCACCAGTTTCTTCCGCGACGCGCGCCAGACCAGGGTCAGGCCAGTCCGACATGAGCGCAGCCTGCAAACCACCAGGACCGAGACCCGGCATCTGCTGACGTCCGCGACTGCGCATGCCGATCCCATACACCATCACGCCAAGCTCGCGCGCACGATCGATCACTTCGACCTGGCTGACGAACTTCGGCCGGAACCCGATCGGACCGCTGTCCTTGCCATCGCTCAACACGAGAATGACCGGCCGGCCATCGTCTTCTTCGCGGTTCCTGAAGATACCCAGGCCCTCGTCGATGGCGCGCCACAACGGCGTCGGCGCATCCGGCGCAATCGCCCGCGGCAGGGATGCACGCAGTTCCGCCGGATCGCGCGTGAAGGTCGGACTGATCGTCACGTCATGTCCAAACGTGCCGAGGCGAATGGCGTCATCCATCCGCAGCCGCTTGAACAGTTCTCCTGAACTGTCGCGGAGGAGTTGGAGATTGCCTTCCATGCTGCCCGAGACGTCGAGCAACACGATGAGGCGAATCGGCTGCGGCGAGTTGTCGAAGAGGGAGATCTGCTGAGGTTTGCCCTCGTCGCGGATCTCGAAGTCCTTTTGTTCGAGCGTGGTAACCAGCCGCCCGTCGCGATCGGTGACGGTGGTGAAGACGCGGACGTTATCAGCTGTGCCGCGGAAGGTCGGCTGTTGCTGCGCGGCCGCCAGGCCGGCAACGACACTCGCGGCGAGGATTCCAGAGGAGAGAGCCCGGATCATACGTACTCATCCCAAAGCCGCAGGCAGGCACCGCACGTCCAGTCATATCATGAATGGCGGCCATGTTTGAGCGATTTAACGAGCCGGCCCGACGATCGCTGTTCTTCGCGCGGTACGAGGCCAGCGTGCTCGGCAGCCGATCTATCGAGACCGAGCATCTGCTGTTGGGCATCCTGAGGACGCGTGACCCATTCATCATGCCCCTCCTCGGCAGTGCGAGCGTCACTGCGGAGTCGCTCCAGGGGTTGATCAACGCTCGCGTGGGCACCACCAGCAGCCCGCTGGATACATCAATCGAGATTCCGTTCAGCGAAGACGCCAAACAGGTCCTCGAGTGCACGGTCGAGGAAGCGGATCGCCTGCTGCACCGTGAGATCGGACCTGAGCACGTGCTTCTCGGGTTACTGCGTGTGGAGAGAGGCCTGGCGTGGGACGTCCTTCGCGAGCAAGGTTTCGACGTGACGACAGTCCGCGCGGCACTGGTGCTGCACGTCGGCGCCACCTCACCGCCGCCAACCGAAATCGCTGGATTGCTCGCGGGGTTAGTGCCGGGCAGCACGCCGCGCCCGCGACGGGCTGGTCCGATCTACGTCATGACTGCGCTCGACGGTCAAAATCCCGGTCGGCGTTTGGCAGCCGAGGACGATGGGAGCGATGACTTCATGAGCACCAGCAAAATCGGCTTCACCACTCGAGCCGATCGTCCGCCTGACGGCCGTATGCATTCCATCGGACCCATCTCGATGAGGGCAACGACGCTTCCACGTTTTGCACTGGCGCTCGAAGAGTTCCTGGATGCGCCAGTGATGGTCGATGACAGCCTCCTTGAGGCGACATTCGACATCGAGCTTCAGGGCGAGTACGACAATCCGGATGCGCTTATCGCCGCCGTGCGTGATCAGTTGGGGCTGGAGTTGACCAGGAGCGTGTCGTAGGGGCTAGCCGCGGCTAGCCGTAGCCTCCACCGGCTTTCGGAATGACGCCACCAAAGCCGCCGGCGTTGTTTCGGCGAAGCCCGGCAAGCACGATCAGTCGATACCACGCGAGACGGAACCACGAAGGCTTCTTCACCGTGAACGGCTGGGGCGACGTCTCTCCCGGCCCGACCGCACGGATCCCGATACCCGCTTCCTGCCAACGGAGGAGCACGTGCGCGAGATCCTCTTGGACGCCGCGATCGTGCATGACGATGACCTCGTCGATGCCTCGCGACCGCAGGAACGTTCCAGACGGAAAATCCTGCGGGAACACGACCCATCGATTGTCGTAGCTGCCCGGATTCGACGGCACACCGGGCCTCATGCGATCCGCGTCGATGAGGAAGGCTGGCGGCGCGTCGGGTGAGAGCGTGATGTCGCGAATCGTCGTCGCGCCGCCCACAAGGGCTTGCACGAGACTGGCGACGTCCACCAACGCCGATGGACCGACGCTGGTGTTGTAGAGCGGGACGGGACGGTACGAGCGGCGCGCCATCGCGATCGCGGTTTCGACCGATGCGACGCCGGGCAAATCCACGACCAGTGCCGTCCGGCCGGTCGCGTGTGACAGCCACAGATAGTCTTGCGGGTCAGGCCACGAGCGGAGGCCGGGCGAAAGGCCATCGAGCGGTTGAGCGAAGAGCACGGGCTTGGCCCACGGCGACCACAGCCCTTCCTCCGGCGCCCACGCGTTGAAGCATTCCTCGTTGGTCATCATGTCGTCACAAGCACCGCGGCATCGCGTGCGCGTCCGTCGATGAGCGGTCGCTCGGCGATCCGCCCGTACGCACCGGCCGCGCGACCGTCAATCGTGTAAATGCCGATGCTGGGATACAGGTCCACGCCGCGGACGCGACACGCCGTCGCGGCGAACCGCCGCTGCGCGACCCAGCGTGAAGGAAACCATCGCACATCGCGTGACAGACGCCTCACCTGCTTCGCCTCGGTCACGCCGCTCATCACGATGTCTTCGCCGACGCGGCCGAGTGAGGGCTTGAGCACCCACTCCTCACGTCCGCGCCACGGCACATCGCGCGGATCTCGCGTCTCAGGCAGGAGTGAGCGCCATGTCGGCACCCTCGTGCGCAGCGTGTCCCACGTCAACGGAAACCGTTTGCTCTGGGTGAGGACAGCCGATGCGGGATTGCTGACCGGAGTGCGGCCGCCATGGAAGAAGTGCGACCATCCGCAGACGCGCGGGAGGTTGGGCAGCCATTCGCAAGGGAAAAAGCGCACGAGCGCATCGACCGGCGCGGACGACCACGCCGTGTCGAGACGCGCGCGACCATCGTCCCAACGAAGATGCGCAGGACTGATGAGGGACGTGCGGACACCGCTCGCGGCAAAGCGCCGCGCAAGATACGTCATCACCTGACGATCGTCCGAGTACGCAGTCGCGTGCACGAATGCGACGTGGGCGCCGGCGCCGAGCGACGAGCACACCGCCCGCGCGTAAGCACCAGCCGTGTCTCCCGCTGGCGTGGTTCCCGGATAGTAGTCGGCCATCAGTGCCGACAATCCTGACGCTTCGTTCAGTCCGCCCGGAACGTCGGAGTTCGCTTCCGAGATCTTCCAGCCTTCCGTGGTGTGATGGAAATCGAAGCGCACCAGCCGTGCCATCCCGATGGTGTCCCTGTCCTGAGCGCGCCCGAGCGCTCTGGTGAGCGCGCGCGGCAGGCCCAGCCGGCCGTGCAAGTCCGGCCTATGCCGAAGTTCTGTTTCCGCGGCCATCACTTCTCGCGCAAGCAACTCGGCCAGTGACACCAGCTCGTGCCACACACGGGCAGGAAGCACGAGCGGAAAATCGGCGATCGTCGAGACGTCCTCGACCTGCGGATCCCACTTGCAGCAGTCGAAGATGACTCGTCGCCGCAGTGGCCCAAATGCGTCCGCCGGCAGCGGCTCGACGGTCTGCCAGGGCGAGGACGGGGGCGCGTCGATGCAGACGGATATCACGCGACTGGCCACAACCGGTACACGTACAGCGCCGCGACACCGATGTACAGCAGCGCCGGGATTGCCCCATACGTGGTCACTGACGGCGCGGGACGCTCCGGCGTCGGACGCCACTGCCTTTCGAACAGGGCGGCGGCGACAACGAACGGCAGCAGCGGCCACGCCACCTGCACGAACGTCTGCACGGTGTCTTCCGCCGACTCCCAACTGCCAGCGGCGGCCATACCGGCGATCAAACCGCAGGCGATGAGCCATCCGCCCAAGCGCAGCCCCGCTGCGTTGTCTCTCTCGATGGTCACCACATCGGCGACACGTGTCACCGCTTCGAGCGCGATCCACGACAGCAATAGGGCGGCAGTCGCCAGTCCGGCCGAGAACACGACGACCCACCATCCGGGACCGTCGCCGATATTGCCGCCGGCGAAACATAACGTCATCGCCACGATGGCTCCCGCAATCGCCCGGGCTGCGCTGCCATTCGCCCGCTCGACGACGTCGTCTCGTGCGCTGAGACCGACGAGGGGAAGACACCGGATCGCCACGCTGACCCACGCCGCGCCGAGGAAGAAATAGAGCAGGAGATAGCGCAGATCGTCACGCACGTCGTGCGCGGACACCGTCTTCAACACGATCGCGAGCACGGCGAACGACACGAGGGGTGCGAGGTCGAGGAACTCTTGACCAGAGACGCGCCTTCCCAAACGCCTGATCCTCCGCGGCGCGATGTACCAGATGCCCCACATCACCACGGCAAGCAGCGTGCTGGCCACGAAGACGAACACTTCGTCATCCGACATGCGACGCGATTGTAGCGCCACGGATGAGTAATCGCGTCCTCACCGGCGGCCGATATGCTGAAGAGGCTTCGCACGCGTGATGTCACTTCGCCTGAGTCTTGTCCCGCCAAAGCGCCGAAGGCGCGACGACAGACTGCTCGCCATTGCACTGCTGTCCAGCGTCACGATAGCCGCCTGCGGCGGCGTCAAGAAGGATTCACAAGAACCGACGACGCCGACCGGGCCGAGCACGCCGAGTACACCGTCAACGCCGTCTGTCGGTGTGGCCCTGAACGACGATTTCAGCGGTCGCGCCTTGTTCCCTGGCGATAACTGGTGGAACCAGGACGTCAGCCGGGCGCCGCTCGACACCCAGTCGAACGCCTTCATCGACTACATCGGCCGCACGCGAACGCTGCACCCGGACTTCGGTCCCGCGCCGTACGGCATTCCCTATGTCGGTGTCGGAGGCAGCCAGACGCGCGTCCCGGTGACGTTCGTGGACTACGGCAGCGAGAGCGACGCCGGCTTCCGCGGTGAGAACGGCTATCCGATTCCGAATGAGGCGCGTTCGCAACCGAACTACATCGAGGGCGCCGTTCCCGGCGGCGGCACCAACGGCGACCGTCACCTGATCGTCGTCGATCGCGATCGCTGGGTGCTCTACGAGCTGTTCGCCACGCGCTGGAACAACAATCGCTGGGAGGCCGGATCAGGCGCGATCTTCGACTTGAGCAGCAACGCGCGCCGGCCCGACGGATGGACGTCGGCCGATGCTGCCGGTCTGGCGATTCTGCCTGGACTCGTCCGTTACGAAGAGGCGGCGAGCGGCCGCGAGATTCGTCATGCCCTCCGCGTCACCGTGCGAGCCACGAATGGCTACGTGTGGCCCGCGTCGCATCGCGCCGGCTCCTCGTCCGGCGCGTTGCCAATGGGCGCGCGGCTGCGCCTCAAGTCGTCGAAGAACATCACCACGTATCCGCCGTACATCCAGCGGATCTTTCGAGCGATGCAGACCTACGGCCTGATCGTCGCCGACAACGGATCGGATATGTACATCAGCGGCGCCATGGACAGCCGCTGGAACAACGACGAGTTGAACCCGGCGTTCCGCAGCCTCACCGCTGGCGACTTCGAGGTCGTTCAACTCGGGTGGCGCTAACTGCATCCCTCGTTAACTCCCAACGCCCAATTCCCAACTCCCAACCACTCCCAACTCCCAATTGGAAATTGTTGGGACTTGGGAATTGGAAGTGGTCGGGAGTTGGGAATTGGGAGTTGGGAATTTATAGTGTGTCGAGAGGCGCCGCACCGATGGCAGAGCCGGTCAACGTCCACCCGCCGCGCGTTCATCAGGACCCCGTTCGCGTCGCTCTCGACTGTCTCGAGGAAGGCTTTCAGATCATTGGCCGGGATTGGCGATACGTGTACGTCAATCCAGCCGCCGCACGGCACGGCCGGCGCGAGGCGTCGGAGTTGATGGGCAAGCCGATGATCGAGGCCTACCCCGGCATCGAAGGGACACCGCTCTTCGACATCATGCAGGAGTGCATGGAGCAGCGCACCAGCCGCATCCTGGAAAACCAGTTCACATTTCCCGACGGCAGCGCGCAATGGTTCGAGCTGCGCATCCGGCCGGTCCCGGCCGGCATCTGCATCTATTCAGCCGACATCGAATCACGCAAGCGGCCCCAGACGTTCGGCCGCCGCATTCGCGAGATGTTTCGCGGAATGAAGTAGAGCGGAGGCTTTAGCCTCCGCTCTACTTGCTTCGGTTGACGGCAACGCCGCGGAGATACACCGCGTTGATCTTGCGCGTGTTGGTGATGTCGTCGAGAGGATTCGCGTCGAGGACGAGCAGGTCAGCGCTCTTGCCAGCCTCGATGGTGCCGCTGTCATTCATGCGCAAGAACTCGGCGCCATTCTTCGTCGCCGCGACAATCACCTGAGCCGCCGTCATGCCCGAGGCCACCATGTCGGCCATCTCGGCATGCGGCGCCCACGGCGTGTTGCCGTCCGAACCGAGCGCCACCTTCACGCCCGCGGCGCTCATCTTCGCCAGATTGCGCGCCTGAATCCCGAACGCCTTCTGGGCATCGGGCCGATCGGTATTGCCAGCTTCGAGCTTCTGCAGCTCCGCGGGATCGAGACTCGCCTTCAGCCAGCTGAGATCGGTCTTCACACCGCGATCGGGAAGATTCGGCACCAGGACGAACGCCGGGCGCTTCTTCACCATCGACAGGAACTCCTCGTCGATATCGCGATCGCGCACGCCGTGCGCGAACGCGTCGATGCCAGCCTTCCACAATCCTTTCGCATCGTCGAGCGTGAACAGGTGAGCAGTGACGCGGAGCTTGTTCTTGTGTGCTTCGTCGATGACGGCGCTATAGAGCTCCGGCGTCAGCTTCATGTATTTGCCGTCGCGGTCGTCCACCCAGATCTTGATGATGTCCACTTTCCTGGCGGCCTGTTCCTGCACCGCCTTGCGTCCTTCCGCCGCAGTGGTGATCCAGTACGGCGCCATCGTCCGGCCAGGCTCGGGTGCCGTGATGCCGCGGCCCGCGCTGAAGAACCGCGCGGCGCCAGGGATCGGATTCGCCTTGATCTCGAACGGCGCAGCCTCAGTGTCCTGTCCCAGACTCATCGCCGCGCTGACGCCGTAGTAGGCGCGGCGCGTCAGGTCCTGCGTCAACGCCTCGCGCGTCTGGCTGGTGTGCACGTGCGTGTCCACGATCGTCGGCATGACGGTCTTGCCGGTCAGGCTCACGCGCGCCGCGCCGGCCGGGGCCTTCACATCGGCGGCGCGGCCGACCTGGGCGATCTTCCCGGCGTTGACGACGATGGTGGCGTTGTCGATCACGCGCCCATCGCCAACGATGACGCGCGCGCCTTCCAAGACGGTAACCGCTCCCTGCGCGAAGGTCGCAAGAGCCCACGCCGAGGCCAACAGTAGTGCGAGGATTGTTCGCTTCATGACTGCCCTCCGCGCGGGCTGAAGCCCGCGCTCTACGCCGCGTAAGGGGCACCATTGTGGCACGGCAGCCATGGATGACAACCCGAACCTTGGTTAAGATTCCCGAGTGTCGAAGGCGATGATCGGCCGAGTCCTGGGCCATTACACGGTGATCGAGCCGATCGGCGAAGGCGGAATGGGTGTCGTCTACCGCGCCAGAGACGAACGGCTCGAGCGTGACGTCGCGTTGAAGGTCCTGTCCGCCGGATTGCTCGGGACCGATCAGGCCCGCTCGCGACTGCGGAAGGAGGCCTTGGCGCAGGCACAGTTGAGTCACGCCCACATCGGGGCCGTCTACGACTTCGACACGCAGGACGGCGTGGATTTTCTGGTCATGGAGTTCGTGGCCGGAACGACGCTGGCGGACCGGCTGCTGCAGCCCAGGCTCTCCGAGCGCGATGTACTCACCCTCTCCGTGCAGATTGCCCGCGCGCTCGAAGAGGCGCACGACCACGGCGTCGTTCATCGGGACTTGAAGCCGGGGAACATCATGGTGACTCAGAAAGGGGTCGCCAAAGTCCTCGACTTCGGCCTCGCGACTGTCCTCGCTCCCACGCCGCCGGAGCCCGAGGCGTTGACGCTCTCCTCCACGTGGCTGGCCTCGGGCACGCCGCCGTATATGTCGCCCGAGCAGCTACGCAACGAGCGCACGGACGTTCGCAGCGACATTCATGCGCTGGGCACCGTCATGTATGAGATGGCAGCCGGGCGCAGGGCGTTTCCACAGACACAGGCTCCTCAGCTCGCGGACGCCATTCTGAACCGCGCCCCCGTCACTCCGAGGGCGTTCAATCCCCAGATTTCTTCCGAGCTCGAGCGCATCATCCTCAAGTGCCTGGACAAGGACCCCGACCATCGATATCAGTCGGCACGCGAGATCGCCATCGATCTCGAACGGCTGCTGAGTCCGGGATCGCATGCGCCTGCCCGCGCCGTCATCACCCGGAGGCGCGTCGCAGCGGTCGGCACGATCGTCCTTGCTTCAGTCGTTGCCGGCCTGTTCGCGTTCAACGCCGGCGGCTGGAGAGATCGTATCCTCGGCAGCGCGACGCGACCGCGCATCGAATCGCTCGCCGTGCTGCCGCTCGAGAATCTCTCCGGGGACAAGCAACGTGAGTACTTCGCGGACGGCATGACCGATGCGCTGATCACTGAGCTGTCCCGCATCAGCGCCTTGAAGGTGATCTCGCGGACGTCAGTCATGCCCTACAAGGGCGCGGGCAAATCGCTCACGCAGATCGCCAGCGAGCTGGGCGTGGACGGCGTGATCGAAGGTTCGGTCCTGCACGACGGCGATCAAGTACGGATTGCGGTGCAATTGATTCACGGAGCCACCGATCGACATCTCTGGTCCGACAGCTACCAGCGCGAGGTTGGCAGCGTGCTGGCACTGCAGAACGACGTCGCGCGCGCGGTTGCACGCGAGATCCGCGTCGCTCTGACGCCGCAGGACGAGCGGCGCCTGGCGAGTACGGACGAAGTGAACCGCGACGCCTACGACTTGTATCTGAAGGGGATTCAATACGCGGACCAGGAGACCGATGAGGGCCAGACGAAGAGCATCGAGTCGCTCGAAAAGGCTGTCCAGCTGGACCCGCAGTTTGCCTCGGCCTACGCGAGGCTCGGCTTGACCTACACCGCTTACTACATGGGCGGCGGGCTCGAGCCAAAGCAGTTTTATCCGAAAGCCAAGGCGGCCGCGCTCAAGGCGTTGGACATCGACGATACGGTGTCCGACGCGTACGTCGCACTGGGGAACGAGGCGCTCTCCTACGCGTGGAACTGGACCGACGCAGAGCGACATTACAAGAAGGCGATCCAACTCAATCCCAGTAATGCCGCGGCTCACGAACGCTACGCCACCTACTTGCAAACGATCGGCCGCTTCGACGATGCGCTCGCCGAGAGGAATGTGGCGCGCGACCTGGATCCGCGCTCGCCGTTTCGGATCGCCAACACGGGGTACCCGCTGTACTACGCCGGCAAGTACGACGAGGCGATTCGCCGTTTCCGACAGGCGCTCGAAGTGGATTCGCGGTTCTATTGGGCGAACTTGTGGATCGGGCAAGCCCTGGCCGAGCAGGGCAAGTTTCCGGAAGCGATCGCCGAAATCGATCGCGCAGTCACGCTATCGGAGCGGAACACCCGCGTGATTGCCACCCTTGGCAACGCCTATGGCCTGGCCGGTCGCCGCGCGGAGGCCCAGGCCATCCTGAACGAGTTGCGCACGCGCTCGAAGCAGACCTACGTCTCTGCGTTCTACCTGGCTTTGGTGTATGCCGGCTTGGGCATGCGCGATCAGGCGATGGAGCAATTGGAGAAGGCCGTCGAGGAACGACAGCCGTATCTCGCCGGTCTGAATGTCGAGCCGCCGTTTCTTGGCTTGCACGGCGATCCCAGATTCCAGGCGATCGTGCGCCGAATCGGGATCCCCGCGGCGCGCTAGTGGCAGGGTCTGGCGAGGCCCCTCGCCGTATCGTTGACAGCGTCCCACCGGGGCTACGAGAATCCGGGCGCATGGGATCGAAGTGCCTCGGCATCCTCGTGGGCGGGGGGCCGGCCCCGGGCATCAACACCGTCATCTCTGCCGTAACCATCGAGGCGCTCAACGAGGGGTTCGATGTCATCGGCATCCGGGATGGATTCAAGCACCTCGTCCGCCGCGATCTCTCCGGCCTGCGGCCGCTCGCAATCGACGACGTATCGCGTGTCCATCTGCTCGGCGGATCGATTCTCGGAACGTCGCGTGAGAACCCGACGAAGTCTCTCGAAGCGACTCGGACCGTGGTCGAGGTGTTGCGGCAGGCGGGCGTCACTCACCTCGTCACGATCGGCGGAGACGACACGGCGCTCTCATCGCGCTACCTCAGCGAGCATTCGGGCGGCGCCATCCGCACCGTGCACATCCCGAAGACAATCGACAACGATCTGCCGCTTCCACCGCACGTGCCGACATTCGGCTTTCAGACAGCGCGGCACGTCGGCGTCGAGCTCGTTCGAAACCTGATGGAGGACGCGCGATCCACGCGACGCTGGTACGTCGTCGTCGCGATGGGGCGCAAGGCGGGGCATCTCGCGCTCGGCATCGGCAAGGCCGCCGGCGCCACTCTTACGGTTGTTGCCGAGGAGTGTCCCTCGCCGTACGTGACCTTTGCCACGATCTGCGACATCGTCGAGGGCGCGATCATCAAGCGGCGCGCGACAGGCCGCCACTTCGGTGTCTCAGTGCTCGCAGAGGGCCTCATCGACAAGCTCGATCCGGCCGAACTCGCCGAACTGGAGGACATCGAGCGCGACGAGCATGGACACGTGCGGTTCGCCGAAGTCGATCTCGCGCGAAAGGTCAAGGCCGAGGTGCAAGGGCGTCTCAGCGAGCGAGGCCTGCGTATCACGATCACGGACAAGAACGTCGGTTACGAGCTTCGATGCGCAGACCCGATTCCGTTCGACGCGGAGTACTGCCGCGACCTTGGCTACAGCGCGGTGCGGTTCTTGCTCCACGGCGGCAGCGGGGCCATGGTCACGATCCAAGGCGGCCGTTTCGTGCCGATTCCGTTCGATGATCTCGTGGACCCAGAGAGCGGCAAAACGAAGGTTCGCCTCGTCGATGTCGCGAGCGAAGGATTCCGAGTCGCCCGCGCGTACATGATTCGGCTTGAAGCCGAGGATTTCGCGCACTCCGCCTGGGTGGACCGGCTTGCCGACGCGGCGCATCTGACGCCGGGTGAGTTCAGGCGGCGCTTCGAGTACCTCGGTTCGATGACAGCGTAAAGGCATCCGCCATGCCCATCAAACGCATTGGCATCGTCGTCGGCGGCGGGCCCGCTCCTGGTACGAACGGCGTCATCGGCGCTGTGGCCCTCGAAGCGATCAAGGAGGGTTGCGTGCCCATCGGCTTTCACGACGGCTTCGATTGGCTCGCCCAGCGCTACACCGACGAACAGCATGAGCTCACGATCGACGAGGTGTCGCGCGTGCACCTCGATGGGGGCGTGCTCCTCGGCTCATCGCGACGGGACGTGACGCGCGACCCGGAGAGCCTGGACAACACGATCGCAGCGCTTGCCAAGCTCAAGATCGACGCACTCGTCTGCATTGGCGGTGACGACATGGTTCGCAGTGCCGTCGCCGTCGAACGCAGCGGCGCCGTGAAGGTCGCACAAGTGCCGAAGAGCATCGACAACGATTTGTGGCTGCCGCTGCCGCTGTCGACGCTCGGCTACGAAACTGCGCGTCATGTCGGCGTCGGCATCGTGAAGAGCCTGATGGAGGATGCCAAGACGACCGGCCGCTGGTACCTCGGCGTGACGATGGGCCGGCCGACCGGTCATTTGACGTTGGGCATCGGTAAGGCCGCGAGCGCGACCTGCACCATCATCCCTGAGGAGTTCGAGGCCGCGAAGATCTCGCTCTCCGAGATCACGGATATCGTCGAGGGAAGCATCATCAAGCGGCGAGCGATGGGCAAGTCGTACGGCGTCGCGCTGCTGTCGGAAGCGCTCGTCGAGCGGTTCAGCCCCCGCGAAGTGGCGGAGCTCCAGGACGTCGACCGCGACGCACAGGGCAACATCCGCGTGACGGAAATCGACCTCGGACGAAAGGTCAAGAACGAAGTCCAGATACGGCTCGAGGAACGCGGCATCAAGGTGACGATCGTGGACAAGACGATCGGGTACGAGCTGCGATGCGCGCCGCCGACTCCCTTCGATGCCGAGTACGCGCGCGATCTCGGATATGCGGCCGTCGTCTACCTTCTCAAGGGTGGGTCGGGCGCGCTCGTGACGATTCAGGGAGGTGAGTTCACGCCGATCCCGTTTGCGGATGCGCTCGATTCGAGCGGAGCGGGCCGGCGTCGTGCTGTGGACGTGACGACCGAGAGCTATCAGGTCGCGCGAAAGTACATGGTGCGTCTCGGACCTCGCGACTTCAGCGACGCGGCGTGGGTCACCGCGCTCGCTCGCGCCGCCGGCCTCGGTGACGACGACTTCCGCGCCAGGTTCGAACGATTTGCACACGCCTGATATGAAGATTTCAGGCGGGGCCTAAAACACCTACCAGGCCGGGTTACCACCCTTGTACGCCCATTCGGCGCGTCCCTCGTTGTAGATCCGCCGCTTGGTGAAGAACCACTGACCGTTCACCTTCACCATGTCGTCCTCGTAGTGGCCGTAGCCGGAGAACACGCCGCGCCGTTCCGGATTGTTGTTGCTGTAGTGGAACCAATAGGCGCGCGCCACGGCCTTGTTCCCGTTGACCTTGACGACAATGTTCGAGATGTTGTGCCGGCCGGATGCCGGACGCAGTCCGTTCTCGGTCGTCCGCGAGTTCGGCATCTTGGCAATGACGTCACGAATCGCCTTGCGTCCCTTGATTTCGCCGGAGCCAACGTCGAGGATGCCGTCCTCGGTGAACATCGTCACGTAGAGATCGGGATCACCGAAGTCCATCGCGAAGAGATACCGCGCCTGCAGATTCTCAATCGCCGCGCGATCCTCGGCATAGCTCGTGTCAGCCGCCTTCGAGGTGATGGACGTGACAGCCAGGGTCATCAACACGGCTGCAGCGGCACTCGCCAGGGGAACAGTGACCTTTCGCACGTTGCCTCCTTCGTTCCGGCCGGTCCACAGAACCGGCCCTACATCATGACTCTGATGATGTCTGACCGAGTGATGATAAACGTCTTGTCCGTCTTGAAGTCGCGGACCAGCACCGCCGGATTCTCCGGCGTGATCATCGTCGCGATCAACTCCACTGACGTCGAAATATCCACGAACGGAAATGCCGGCTGCATGATCGACTCCACCGGCTCGAGCTTGCAGTTCGGCTGGCGAATGAACTCGTCGTACAGGTGCGCCTCGTTGAGCGAGCCGATGATACGGCCGCTCTTGGTCACTGAGATCTGCGAGAAGTCGTGTTCGCCCATCAGCCGGACGGCATCCTCGACGGGCCGTGAGGCTTCGACCGCGAAGAGCTCGGCGGACACGCCCATCGCCACCAGGTCGCGCGCGGTCATGCCAGTGACCTCGAAGAAGCCCTTCGCGCGCATCCATTCGTCGTTGTACATCTTGCCGACATAGCGCGAGCCGTGGTCGTGGAAGACCACCACGACGACCTCGCCCTTCTTGAAGTGATGCGCGAGCTGGATCACGCCGGCCATGGCCGCGCCGGCGGAGTTACCTGCCCAGATGCCTTCTTCACGCGCCAGCCGCCGCGTCATCAGCGCCGCGTCCTTGTCGGTGACCTTCTCGAAGTGGTCGATGATGTCGAAGTTCACGTTGCCGGGCAGGAAGTCTTCGCCAATACCCTCGGTGATATACGGATAGATCTCGTTCTTGTCGAAGATCCCCGTCTCCTTGTACTTCTTGAACACTGATCCGTAGGTGTAGATGCCCAACACCTTGATCGTCGGATTGCGCTCCTTCAGATACTTGCCGATGCCACTGACCGTGCCGCCGGTGCCAACGCCGACGACCAGGTGCGCCACCTTGCCGTCGGTCTGGTCCCAGATCTCGGGCGCCGTCTGCTCGTAGTGCGCTTCGGTGTTTGACGGGTTGTCGTACTGGTTCGCCTTCCACGCGCCGGGGATCTCGTGCTCGAGCCGTGACGAGACCGAGTAGTACGACCGCGGATCCTCGGGATCCACGTCGGTGGGACAGACGATGACCTCGGCCCCGAACGCCTTGAGCGCGTCGATCTTCTCCTTCGACTGCTTGTCGGTGGTCGTGAACACGCAGCGGTAGCCCTTCACCGCGGCGACGATGGCCAGGCCCATGCCGGTGTTGCCCGACGTCCCCTCGACGATCGTCCCGCCCGGCTTGAGCTTCCCGGAGCGCTCGGCGTCCTCGATCATCTTCACCGCGATGCGGTCCTTGATCGAGTTGCCGGGATTGAACGTCTCGAGCTTGATGAGGACGTCCGCCTCGGTCACGCCGCGCGTGATGGCATTGACGCGCACCATTGGCGTATAGCCGATGGCGTCAAGGATGCTGTCGCAGATCTTTCGTCCGGGAGATTGGGCCACGGGGGATCTGTACCACAAGGCAACTGCCAACGCCCAAATCCCAACGCCCAACCATTCCCAACCCAAGTCCCAGCACCATTGGAAAATTGGGAATTGGGAGTGGTTGGGAGTTGGAAGTTGGGAATTGGGAGTTGAAGCGGAGCGCAGGGCGACGCATGCGTCGCCCCTACGAACGCGCTGCCTGCTCCGCCTGCCAGAGATGCCGGTGCTGATGGCGCGCCATGATCGACAACGCCGCGAAGATGTTGTAGCGGGCGCGGGCGTCAACCGGTGACGCGATCTTGACGGCGTCGATCGGCAGACCGTCGGCCGCACGGACGAGCGCGATCTGTTCGGTCTGCCATCGCTCGAACTCGGCGACGAGCTCGCCGGGCGGATGATCGCCTGACGGCACCCACGCGGGAATCGCCTTGGTCTTGAATCCCTTGCCCGGGCCGAGCCCTCTCCATAGCAGCCAGCCGAGGAGATCCCGGCGATAGCGTGCCGGCGCGGGCCGGCCGCTGCGGCGGGCCTCGTCAATGCCGGCTCGCACCAGCGGGACCATCGACGCCGACGACAGGTTCAGATGCGCGACGCACTCGCCCGGCGACCAGCGCTCTGGCGCCGGCCGGCGCTTCCAGATCTCTGGCGGCACCCGGGCGCACAGATCGCGCAGCCGGGCCAGCGCCGACTCGAACTCCTGCTCGATTGCCGAGAGCTCTGCGTGCATCAGGTGAAGCTGAAGGAGACCACGCTGACGGCCTCAGGATCGACGACGGCCGCGACGACGCCGACGCGCGGCGGTCGTCGCGCCGCTCGTGCCTTTGTGCCACGGTCGCGCCTGGGGCGCCGGACGCTCGGGCGATTCCGATCGTGGCGCGACGCCACGCGGTGCGGCAGGACGCTGTGGCGCGACGGCACGCGGTGCAGCAGGACGTTGCGCTGCGGCACGCCGCGCCGCGTTCGTTTTTGCGCGCAACCGCTCCTGCGCCTTCTGCGCGCGAATCGCCGCGATGCGCTGCGCCAGCGGAATCTCCAGCCTGACGTGCGGACGGGCCTTGTAGTCGAAATCGGGCAGTGTGATCCGGGGCAGCGTCCGTCCAAGCGCGCGCTCGATCCCGCGGAGATCGGCCTCTTCGTCCGGAGCGACGAGCGTGAACGCGTCTCCGGTCAGATCGGCGCGTCCGGTCCGGCCGACGCGATGAATGTAGTCCTCGGCAGCAGCGGGGACGTCGAAGTTCACGACGTGACTGAGCGCCTCGACGTCGATCCCGCGCGCCGCGATATCGGTGGCGACGAGCACGCGATATTTGCCGCTCTTGAAACCGCGGAGCGCCTCCATGCGCTGCGGCTGCGAGCGGTTGCCGTGGATTCGCGCTGCGGTGAATCGATGATGCAGCAGGTGATCGGCGAGACGGTTGGCGCGATGCTTGGTCCGCGTGAACACGAGCGCTTCGCGCACCAGCCCGCGCTCGAGCAGCTGCACCAGGAGCGTTGACTTCAGGTCCTGTGACACTGGATACACCGCCTGAGTGATGCCGGTGGCCGGCGCAGCCTGACGCTGCAGGCTGATGGTCACCGGCTGCTTCAACATGTCCGAGGCGAGCGCCCCGATTGGCGGCGGCATGGTGGCACTGAAGAACAGCGTCTGCCGGCGGCTGGGAATGTGCTTGAGGATGCGCCTGATGTCCGGCAGAAACCCCATGTCGAGCATGCGGTCGGCCTCATCCAGGACCAGGTATTCCACACTCTCGAGCCTGGCGTACCGGGCCTTGAAGTGGTCCAGCAGACGGCCCGGCGTGGCGACGATAAGGTCCACGCCGCTGCGGAAGGCGTGTTCCTGCGGTCCCATACCCACGCCGCCGTACACTGCAGCGCCAGTCAGCGGCGTGTGCACAGCAAGCGCGTTGAAGTCCTCGAGAATCTGCGCCGCCAGCTCGCGCGTGGGCGTCAGCACCAGCGCCCGCGTCGTCCGTCGCGGCTTGCCAATCAACCGGTGGAGGATGGGCAGCAGAAAGGCCGCCGTCTTGCCGCTGCCGGTCTGAGCGCAGGCGAGCACGTCGCGGCCGGACATCGCTGCGGGAATCGCCTCGGCTTGAATCGGCGTCGGTCGGACGAAGCCGAGCTCACGAATGCCTTTGAGCAGATCCGCATGAAGGCCGAGCGTGGTAAAGGGCACCTTGGAATCTTACTGTCGTCCACATTTCTTCGGTGCATCACTTGAACATGAAGTAGACCGCACCGAGCAGACAGCAGCCGGCCCACACGAAGTTCCAGCTGACCGGCTGGCGCATGTAGAACAACGCGAACGGCACGAACACGCCGAGGGTAATCACCTCCTGGATGATCTTCAGCTGGGCCAGCGACAAGCTGGTGAAGCCGATGCGATTCGCCGGCACCTGCAGCATGTATTCGAAGAGCGCGATGCCCCAGCTCAGGATGGCGGCGATATACCACGGCCGCTCGGACAGGTTGCGCAGATGCGCATACCACGCAAAGGTCATGAACACGTTGGACGCTGTCAACAACACCAGGGTACGAAGCACGACTGGGCTCAAGTGGATCCGTCCTCCTCATGGAATTTTATCGGCGGATTGTTGTTGAACGATGATGGCATGCCACGCCACCGGCATCACCGCTTGCCGGGCGAACAAACCTCTTTCACCACGAAGATCACGAATACCTATGGTTCGTTTCGTGTGCTTCGTGAACTTCGTGGTTGACTGAGTTTGTTCGATTGAATGAGGTTACCCGTGTCCGACTCAGTGCGTCATCGCATACATGATCGCGTTGATGCCGACCGCGTAGCCTTTGGGTGAGAACAGATAGAAGTAGCGCGGGTCCTCGCCCTCGCGTTCCCACGCGTCCGAGATGTCGGTGTTGTGCGTCATCAGCACCATGATGTTGCCGTGACGATCGGAGATGGCGCGCAGATGCGGCTCGGCGCTGTCGTAGCCGCGCTCGGAGGTCTCGTCAGGATTGCCGCGCCAGGCCTGGATCGACGGAATCTGCGGGAACTCTTTGATCTCGTACTGCATCTTCATCAGCGGGTGATCGAGTGTGATGTCGCGGATCGGATACTCCGCCGGCGGCAGCACGCGCGAGATCTCCGAGACCCACTGCTCCCACGCGTACGAGCCCCAGAAGTCGTCCACCCACATGAAGCCGCCCTTGAGGAAGTATTCGCGCAACGCCTCGACCTCGCGCTCGCTGAAGGTCACCGTGCCGACGTCCTCCATGTGAATGTAGGGACACTGGAACAATGAATCATCCGTGAGCCGGACGGTGAGGTAGTCGGGATGTCCGTCGTTTTCCATGCTGACACGGGCGCGCGTCAGCTCGGACAGACGGATCGAAAAATTGATATCGGCGTCGGGATAGTCCGTGCCCCAGCCCTGCCCGCCGGCCTCGGCGCGGGTGCTGGTGTAGATGGCGCGGCAGAAGTTGAAGCCGTGGCCGAAGGTATCGGCTTTCGGATAGCGCGGGGGATAGCGGCGGAAGCCGCCGCCGAATCCCCGGAACTGCGCAGCGGCCACACCTGCCATCACGATGACAAGTGCGACCGCCACGAAGACCTTGAGCTTCACGCGGGTGTCCTGGCTTCGCCCCTACTACCGCGGTCTCACCGCGGTGACTTCGCGAGCGAGCGATAGTACTGCTCGACGAGCTTCCTGAACTCCTCTGGGACCTCGTCGGACCCGGTCAGCGCGGCGGTGTTCTTGTCGGCGTCCACCTTGCGGCGCAAGCCGAATTCGAAGCGCTTGAGGCTTTCCGCCACGAACTGCTGCAGACGCGCCAGCTCCTGGACGTTCTGATACGTGCGCTCGTCCTCGAGCTGCCGCAGCGCGCGGACGATCTCGTCGAGCTCGCGCGGATCGATGTTCTCGCCACGCAGCATGCCGCGGAGTGCGTTGGCATCCTGCGAGTACTGACGCGCCTCGCCGCGCAGCTGACGGATGTCTTCCTGCGTCAGACGGCCGCCGTTCCACCAGCCGCCCCAGGTCGCATCGCCGCCGGCCCACGCGCCGCCGCGATCGACGCCGCCGGTGAAGTCGCCGACGCGTCCATCCGCACGGCCGCCGTCGCCGCCGCCCTGGCCGTTCTGACCAGTGCCGCGCTGACCGCCCTGACCTTCCTGGCCCGCCTGACCCTGCTGACCGTTCTGGCCCTGGCCGTTCTGCCCCTGCTGGCCCTGACCCTGACCTTGGCCTTGGCCCTGACCCTGCTGGCCCTTCTGGTCCTGACCGTTCTGACCCTGCTGGCCCTTGCCGGACTGCTGGCCCTGCTGATCGCGACCATTGGCCTGCGCGCGCTCGCGCGTGCGCTCCTGCATCGATTCGGACTGACGGGCCAGACGCTGCGCGCGCTCGAGCGCCTGATCGCGCTTGTCGCCCGGCTGCTGACCCTGTCCGAGCGCCGCCTGCGCCTCCTGGAGGCGCTGTCGCACTTCGTCGATGCCTTTCGAGATGTCGGCCTCGGCGGCGTTGGCCTGCGACGGCTGCCCACGGCTCACCAGCGCCTGCGAATACTTCACCGCATCACGCAGGCGGTTGTCGCGAATCGCGCCCGCGGCTTCGGCCATCTTGCGCGATGCCGGCCGCTCTTCGCGGCTCGCCTCACGCGCCCCGCGATCGAGATCGCCCTCGAGTTCACCCAGCTTCGCCTCGAGCTGATTCTTTTTCTCGTTGATGGCGCGCGCCTGCTGCTGACGTTCTGCGCCACCAGCCGGAAGCTTGCGCACGGAATCAGCAATCTCCTGCTGCTGCCGCGCGATCTCGTCGGCCTGCCGCTTGGCGTCTTCGATGTCGCGCTCGGCACGCTGCGTCAGCGACCGCTGCAGTTTCTTCTCGGTCTCGCGGAGCCTCTCGAGTGCCGCCTGCGCCTGGGCTGACGCATTCGCGCCGCCGCCTGCGGCCGCCTTGCGCGCCGCATCCGCCGCTTCGCGCATCTGCCGCGCCGACTCGGCCAGCTCCGGCCGCTGCTCTTCACGCGCCAGACGCTCGAGCCGCCGCGCCGCTTCCTCGATCTGATCGGCGAGCGCGCGCTGCTGCGCTCCGCTGTTGCCACCGCCGCTCTGACCTTCGAGCGCGCGACGACGCTGACGCTCGGCTTCCTGCTCTTGACGACGGGCGAGCTCCTTCAACTTCTCGAGCAGCTCGTCCACCTCGCGATCGTTGGCCTGCTCGGACGCCTGGTTGGCCGTCTCGTAGCGGCTGGCCATCTGATTGAGCTCCTGCTCGAAGAGCTCGGCCAGCTCCTGCTGCACGGCTCCGCCGCCGCCACCACCGCCACCGCCGCCCTGCTGCACGCTGATCTGCGTCTCGTACTCTTCTTCCGCCTTCTGCAGGATCTGCAGCGCCTTGTTCTCCGGCTGCAGCGCCTGATCGGGAGCCACCGCGGCCAGTTTGCCTTCGGCTTCCTTCATCGCCGTCACAGCCTGCGGCAGCAGCTCCGCCACCTTGGCAAACGCCGGATCGCGCTCGATCAACTGGCTGTTGATGCGTGTGAGCAGACCTTCGACCTGCTCGCGCAGCTTCTGCTGCGACAGCGCGACGATCTTCGAGTTCTCGCGGAGCTTGTCGGCGTTGACCTTCTTGCGATCGCGCTGGACGTTGAACGTCGCGGAGATCACCTGCCGCTGCTGCTCGGACAGCGCTTCGACCTGTCCGCCACCACCGCCGCCACCACCGCCACCGCCGCCCTGCGACTGCGCCTGACGGAAGTCCTTCTTGAACGGGCGAATGCGCAGGAAGTAGAGATCGCTGCTCGCCTGGTTCGCGCCGTCGCCGCCGTTGTCTGACGCGCGCGCGTAATAAGACACGGCGTCGCCCGGCTGGACGCCGAGCTCCTCGAGATAGAACGTATGGCCGGCCGAGACCTCGGGCAGGCGCTTGGTGCCGTTGAACAGCTTCACGACCTTCTCGGGTCCACCGTTCACGGAGTACACGAGCTCGAGATTGGTGATGCCGTAGTCGTCCACGGCGCTGGCTTCGGCAAACACTTCCTCAATCGGCGACACCGACGTGTCGCGGCCCGGACGGTTGAACGACACCGTCGGCGGCTGATCGGCCAGCACGTCAATCGTGTATTGCGGCGACCCCGCGACACGCTCACCATTCGGCGCGTCGAACTCGACCTTGTAGGACCCGTCCTGGTTGGCGACGAACGACGCCGTGAACGTCCCGTCGGGCTGAGGCGTCAGGCTCACCGACTCTTTCTCGTTCAGCGCAATCCGTCCGCCCTTCGACTTCATCGTCGGGAAGATCTTCAGACGCACTTCGGTGCCGCGCAGCACGGCGATGTCGCCGCCATCTTCGATCTTCTCGGGCTCGAGCCCGGTGTAGGCCGGGAAGTGGTATTCCATCTCGAGGCGCTGCACATACGGGACTTCGACGACGGTCAACTTGTACTGCGGTGACTGCACGCGGTCGCCGATCACCTGATAGGTGGCGTTCGCGTTCACGTCGAAGATCATGCCGTCGAACGAGCCGTTCTCGTTACGCACCAGCGGCAGCGATTCGAACGGGCCGCCGGGCGTGCGCTGCACGCGCAACGTCACGTCGTCGGAATCGAACCCGAGCAGCTTCGCGGAGACCGTCTGGTCGGCGCCCTTCGGCACCGTCATGTTGCCCGGCTTCACCTCGATGCGATACGGCGAGGCCGCCTGCACGTCCGACGAGATCAGCAGCATCGCCGACATCGCGTTGCGCAGGAACGCCGGACCGAGGGCCAGCGCGAGCAGCGCGACCAGCGCGATGCCGCCAAGCGCCATCGCATACCGGCGCAGCGGCCGCTCCTCGACGCGGCGCGACGTCTCCATGCGCTGGCACGCCTCGATCGCCTGTTCGACGACGCGGCGCACCAGCGCCGCTGATTCCGGAACGTGACCGCTGCGGCTGGTTTCGACCGCGCTCAGGAGCGTGGCCTGCAGCGACGGCTCGTACTCTTCGAGATACATCGCCACCTGTTCGTCGGTGACGCGACGACGCAGCGGCAGGAACAGGAACCAATACGCGGAGGCGGCCAGCACGACGAGCATCGCGACGCGGGCGGCAATGATCGAGGCGCCGCTGAACCGCGCCCACTCCATGCCATAGGCGGCGAGCAGGAAGAGGCCAAAGCCGATGCCGGCGACCGCCAGCGCGCCACGCAGGGCGAGCTTCATGCGCCAGCGCGAGCGCACCTCGCCGATGATGTCGAGCAGATTGGTCGGGCTTGAGGAGCGTCGTCGCAGGCTATCGAGCATGGGGATTCCTCATTAACGTTCGTTCAGAATACGCCCGAACCGGCCCTGGCGCTTAGGTTTTTGCCATCCGGTTGGATACCAGCGTATCCACGCCCAGCAGCAGAATTCCCGCGATCAGGAGATACCACCAGAGCCGTTGATTCTTTTCCCTGGCCTCCGGCGTCAGCGGAACGCCGTTCGGCTGCGCGCCCTCGCCGCCCGCCGACCCGCCAATCGCCGCGGCCACGATCTCCTTCGGATCGATCGGCGTCAGGTCCGCCTCGACCGGATCGACGTTGACGGCGACGACCGTCGCGTTTTGATTCTTGTCACCGCGCAGCTCGTAGAACCCTTTTTCCGACAGCTCGACGACGTCCGAGCCCTCGTCCTCGATCGGGACGCGGCGGCCCGACGGCGTCAGCACCACGCGCTGCACCGACGCGCCGCGCGGCACCACCGAGGCATCGAGCACCTGGCCGACCGTGACCCACGGCTGCGGTTCCGTGTAGCCGGCAAGGTGGCGCACCGCGCGATGGATGAAGGGCAGGAACACCGACCGCTGCGGCAGGTCGCTCCACGTCACGTCGAGCGTCGATCCCCAGATCAGCACGCGGCCGCTGCCTGTGCGGCGCTCGGCGACTGCGGGCGCTCCAGCGTCGAACCGCGCCAGCACCTGCGCATTCTTGACCGCCTTCAGACTGCGATAGCCGTAGACCGGCACAGACGAGAAGTCGCCGCTGCGCGGCGCACGAAACGGCTCGAACACCGGGTGGCCATACTCGAGCGCGCCGATGCGTGCGGCGTCGCCGCGTGTGCGATCGACGGGGTTGCCGATCTCCGCCGGCAACAAATCCACGTCCTTCGGCCACGTCGCGCGCGGGCCGGTGGCGACGAAGAGCCCGCCACCCTGCTCGACGTACTTCGCCAGCCGCCGCGCGAGGCCGGCGCTGACGTCCACATCGTTCAGCAAGACGACCGCACTGCGCCGCAGGTCGTCGTCGCTCACGGCATCAGCTTGACGCGACACCGCTTCGAACCGCGGCGCGTCGCCGATCGACAACGCGCGCGTCAGATACAGATCGGCATTGCCGCGATCGACGATCGTCAGCCGCACCGGCTCGGACGGCGACACCACGAAGTTGAACGAGTTGTCCGCACTCAGCGCGTCGTCTGCCAGCCGGATGGTTCCCTTGAAGTTCTTCGAGCTGATGGTGACCGGATCGAAGCTCACCGACGCCGAGCCGCCGGCCTCGACGTTCAGCGGCTTGTTCGCCACGGGCAGGCCAGCGGTTTCCAGCGCGATGTTGCTGCCCGACACTGACCGCTCGGTGCGATTGGTCACCACCGCGGTCACGGTCAATCGCTCCTGATTCGAGAACGTCGAGCGCGCCAGCGAGAGGCCCGTGACGCTCAGGTTGGCGCGGTCAGCCGCGCCCTGTATCGCGATCGGCGTCAGCGTCACACCCTGGGGCAGCCGCGCCCCTTCCTCACCGCGCCAGCCGCCGCGCTGGAAGTCGCTGATGATGACGACCTCGCGGCGTGGCAGCGTCGATTCGGCGACGATGCTCCCCGCGACCTTGAGTGCCGGGGAGTAGCGTGTCGCCGCATCGCCGGGTTTCACCGTATCGAGGACCGCGTTGAAGCGAGCCTTCTCCGACGTCGAGCGCATCTGGATATCGGCGCCCGATGAGAACAAGACGAGCGTTGCGCGGTCCGACGCGCTCATTTTCGCGAACTGATCGCGCGCGGCCGCCGTGGCGCGCTGCCAGTGATCGCCGAAGCCCATGCTGTAGCTGTTGTCGAGCAGCACGACGACTTCGCGCGAGCCGGCGCCAATCGGCGCCGCCGCGTCGTGCTGAATGAGCGGTCGCGCAAACGCCAGGACGATGAGCGCCAGCGCGGCGACACGCACCATCAGCAGCAGCCAGTTGTGAATCTTGCGGCGCCGGACGGACTGATAGGGAATCCGCCGCACGAACATCAGCGACGGGAAGCGGACGATCTGCTTCTTCTCGCGCTGGGTCAGGTGCAGCAGCACGGGAATCGCCAGTCCGGCGAGTGCCACGAAGAATAACGGCGCTAGAAACGACACGCTTAGCGAATCCTCATCATCTTCGACCGGCCGCCCAGGTACCGGTACAACGCGTGGTCGAGCGGCTTCGACGTGTCGAGCATGGCGTAGTCAACACGCACGCTGGCGAAGCTCTTGGTCAGTGCATCGATGTGCTCGCGCACGAGGGAGCGATACTCCTCGCGAAACGCGTCGGGCACGACGGGCATCTGCTCGCCGCTCTCCAAATCCTCGAATGGCTGCGCGTCGGTGAAGCCGAACTCCAGCTCGCTCGGATCGAGGATGTGAAACACGATCAGGTCGTTGCCGCGGAACCGCAACGGCGACACCGCATCGAGCACGGCTTCCGGCTCTTCATAGAAGTCCGAGATCACGACCAGCACGCCGCGCCGGCCGAAGTGCTCGGCCAGCTTGTGCAGTGGCACCTTCAGGTTGTTGCCGGGCCGTCCCGGCTTCAACCGGTCCAGGACATGGAGCACCGTCTCCATATGCTTGGCCGAGGGTGGCACGTGCTCGACGACCTCGCTGTCGAAGGCGACGAAGCCGACGCGGTCGCGCTGGTGGTGCACGAGGTTGGTCAGACACGCCGTCAGGATACGGGCGTACTCGAACTTGGTGATGCCTTTGCTGCCGTAGTCCATCGACTTCGAGCAGTCGAGCAGCACCGAGAAGTTCATGTTCGTCTCGGCCTCGTACTCCTTGATGTAGTACCGGTCGGTGCGCGCCCACAGCCGCCAGTCCATCCGCCGGATGTCGTCGCCGGGCACATATCCGCGATGTTCGGCGAAGTCCACCGAGGCGCCGAAGTACGGCGCCTTGTGCAGGCCGTTGATGAATCCGTCGGCCACCGACCTCGAGACGAGCTCCAGGTTCCCGATGCGCGCGAGCACAACGGGATCCATGAAGCGGGCGCCCGGGATGACGTGGGTCTCTACCGGCATCTCACATCCCCGAGCGCGGCAGCGGCACGGCCTCGAGCAGGCGGTCCACGATCGCGTCAGTGGTCACGCCTTCCGACTGCGCGTGGAAGTTGGTGATGATGCGGTGACGCAGCACAGGGTGCGTCAGCGCGCGGATGTCCTCGAAACTGACGTGGTAGCGCCCGCTCGTCAGCGCGCGCGCCTTGCCGCCAAGCACCAGATACTGGGCGGCGCGCACGCTGGCGCCGAACGCCACCCACTTGCCGATGAAGTCCTTCGAGTCCGGGTTCCTGGGCCGCGTGGCGCGCACGATGTCCAGCGCGTGCCGCATCACCGGCTCCGCGACCGGCACCTTGCGAACCAGTTGCTGGAACGAGACCAGGTCGTCGCCCGAGATCGGCCGCTCGAGCTGCGGGTTCTGGAGCGCCGTCGTGGTCCGGACGACGCCGAGCTCTTCGTCGTAGGGCGGGTGGTCGATGATGATGTGGAACATGAAGCGGTCGAGCTGCGCTTCCGGCAGCGGATACGTGCCTTCGAGCTCGATCGGGTTCTGCGTGGCGAACACGTAGAACGGCTCGGCCAGGTTGTAAGTCTTGCCCTGCACGGTGACGCGGTGCTCCTGCATCGCTTCGAGGAGCGCCGACTGCGTCTTCGGCGGCGTGCGGTTGATTTCGTCGGCGAGCACGATGTTGGCGAAGATCGGCCCCGGCGCAAACACCATCTGCCGGCGTCCGGTGGTCGCCTCTTCCTGCACGAGATCCGTGCCGGTGATGTCGGACGGCATCAGGTCGGGCGTGAACTGGATACGGGAGAACTTCAAATCGACGACGCGCGCCATCGTGTGAATGAGCAGCGTCTTGGCCAGACCGGGCGCGCCGACGATCAGGCTGTTGCCGCCGACGAACAGCGTCGTCAGCACCTGCGAGATGACCTCGTCCTGACCGACGATGATCTTCTTCAGCTCGGTGACGATCTGTTTGCGGCCGGCGTTCATGCGGTCGGCGAGCGCGATGTCATCTGGCGACGCGAGATCGACCTGTGGAGTTACGTCCGTAGCCATCCGATTCATTGAGTCCTCGTTTCCTCGGGCGGGTCTAAAGACCCGCCCCTACGACGCGCATCTACTTCCCCTCTGCCGCGCGGATTTCTCTCGTCTTCAACGCAATTGCCGTCACCAGCTTCTCGAGTTCCGCCGAATACTTGGCCGGGTCCATGCTCTCTTTGAGCAGCCGCAGCGATTCGACCCGCCGCTCGAGGTCGCGCCGCTCGACGTGCAGCGCGCGCAGCTTCGGATCCGACGGCAGCCCGTCATCGCCGGCCACGCCCAGCGAGACGACCGACGCCACCTTGCCGTCTTTGTTCTTTGGATCGCTGCCGGTATTCGTTGGCGCCGTGCTGCCCTCTTTGTCCCCGTCATCGTCGAGCATCGCGTGCTCGGTGGCGAGCAGTCCCTCGCGCTCGTAGGCCCGCGCCACTTCGGTCTTCGCGTAATTGAATGCCTCGAGCACGCTGACGCGCTTGTTCTTGTCTGCGTCTGCCGCCTCCGACGTCAGCGCATCGATGAAGAAGCCGCCGAAGAGCGTCGTGAAGTGCTCGGCGCCGCTCCGCGTGGCAGTGACGATGGTGCGCCCCGGGGCGGACAGGCCCTCGATGAACGGGCCGCTGGCACTCGTCGCGTTGACGAGGACGATCTGCTTGGTGGGCAGCCGCTTGAGCACGAGATTGAAATCGGCGGCGGCCATGTCGGGCCCGGGCAGATTGAACTTGGCCTCGCGGCCTTCATAACTGCCGTGGCCGATGAGCATGATGAAGACGACATCTTCCGAACCCGCCTGCTTGGCGAAACCATCGAGCGCCTTGCCGATCTCATCGCGCGTCGAGCGACCGTTGACGCGCGCATCGCCTTCCATGGGTGCGTCAACGAGATAGACGAGCCGTTCCTTCGGCACGCCAAGACGCTCCGATGCCTCCGCGAGCGTCGCCCCCCACTTGTGAAACGTCTTGCCGTGTTCGGGATCGCCGGCCAGGCCGACGATAATCAGGAGAAACGCCTTGAGCATCAGGCCAACCCCACCAAGCGGCGGTAGCCCCACTCCGCGCAGACGAGTCCCATGAGCCCGATCAGGATGATCGGCATGTTCCAGAGCTCGCGCTCCTCGACCGACGTCACGCCGCGTCCGGCGTAGCGCACGTCTTCGGCGATGCCCTTGGCGCTGTCCGGCGTATAGAACTTGCCGCCGGTTTCCTCGGCGATCCGACGCAGCGACGCCGCGTGCATCGTCGGATCGAAGTATTCGGCTTCGCTGGCCGCGGCACGCACGTACGCGACGCCACTGCCCACCGGTTGGCCACCGGCGCGTGTCGCATCCACGTTGATCTCGTAGGCGCCGGGCTCGGTGCTCACGAACGTGCCGCGATACTGGCCGTCGCGCTCGCCGGTCCACTGCAGCGGCACGGTCATCGTCTTGCCTCCCGGCCTCGTGACCGTAGCGACGACCGTCGCGTCGTTCAACTCGACGAACCGCTTGTCCACGACGGCCGCCTCGATTGTCACGACGTCGCCGGGCTCGATGCGATCGCTGGTCGTCCGCACGTCAACGACGTCGGGGACACCGTCTACCAGCCAGCGCAGGAGCTGCCGCCAGTAATGCTCGTGCGTCTGATCCTCGAGCGGAATCGAGGCGTGCATTTGCCAGAGCCAGGTGTCCTGGGCGGTGAGCGCAATGCCCTTGCCGCGCCCGTACCGCTGCCACGACAGCACCGGCTGTGTACGGCCGCGTTCGTCGGTGCCGTTGAGCAGCACCGTGGCACCGGGCTTCGGCGACAGCGGCGCATTCACCGCGGTGACCTGCGGCAGCTCGCCCCAGCGCGCGACCGAGGCCGATTCCGACTCGGCAATCTGAGTCACGGCATGCACCTGACCGGGACGGGTCGGGGTGATCTTCAAGCGCATGAGCGCCGCCGGATCCGACGCTCGCGTCTTCGGATCAATGGCCAGCGGCAACGCGTCAGCGACGGGCGTGCCGCCGTAGCCGCCTTCGCCGAACGAGCGTGCCCCGCCAAGCATCAGCAGGCCGCCGCCGCGGCGCTCGACGAACTCGGCAAGCATCTGCAGCTGATCGCCTGAGAAGACACCGGCTTCGACGCTGCCGAGGATGAGACCGCGATACTTGAACAGCTCTTCGCGCGTCTTCGGGAACCCGCCGACCAGTTCTTCGGGATCCTCCGGCTCATCGCCGAAGAGACGCATGTATTTGTTGTCAGCGGTCCGCTGCAGCGCGACGACTTCGAGGTTCTTGTCGTCCACGACCGCGCGGCGGAGGAACTTCATCTCGAAGCGCGGCTCGCCTTCGAAGTAGAGAATCTGCTCGCGGGCGTCGCGGACGTTCACGAGCGACTCGCGAACGTTGTTCTGGGTGACCAGCTCGCCTTCCTGCGGCGTCACCTTGAACTTGAAGAGCCGCGGACCGGGCTCGGATGCGATCGCCCGGACCCGCACTTGCGCCGGGGAGCCGTCGGTCGGGAGTTGGACTTTTTCCGAACCGATGATCCGTCCCTCGTCCTCGACGTCCACCGTCACCGTGCGGCCGCCGTATCCCGTATTCCGCACGACGACGTCCACCAGAAGCGAGGCGTCCTTGAGCACGCTTCGCGGCGTCGTGACTCGGTCGATCTGGACGTCGCGCGGCAACTGCTCGCTGCCGACGCCGACGGTAAAGACGGGAATCTTCTGGGCCTTCATCGCCAGGAGCGCCGGGTCAATCGACGCGTCACTGGTATCCGCGCCGTCGGTCACGAGCACCACGCCGGCGACGGGCAGACCGGCGAGCTCGTCGCGAGCGCCGTCGAGCGCAGCGCCCAGCTTAGTCTGCGGCCCGCTGAAATTCATCTCATTGGCCGTACCCATGCGGGTCGCGGTCGAGGAGAACCGGAACACCCGAACGAGGAACCGGTCGGACAGGGCCTTGAGCAACGGACTGTCGAGGCGGCCGAACTGATCCTTGACGAACGCGCCTCTGGCCTTCCCTCCCCAATCGGGAATCTGCATGCTCCGTGAGTCGTCGAGAAGGACGGCCACGACGTTCTGTTGATCGACGGCGGCGCGAACGATCAGCGTCGGCCGGAAGAGGCAGAAAAGGACAAGGGCCAGCGCCGCGACACGCAGCGACGTCAGGATGATCCGATCGCGAAGACGCCCCTCATTGACGCGGACGCGGCGATACGTCAGGACCGCCAGGCCGACGACGACCGCCACGATGAGCGTGGCGACCAGGGACGCCGTCGTGACGTCGAAGCGAAACTCGCCCTGTTGAAAGACGACCGGGCGATAGGAAAAGAGGGCTTCAAACAGCGAGTCCAGCACCGGCAAGCTCCCCTAAAGTCTGGCCTTATACGCCGCAACCCCAGGCCCGACTGAGGCCGCAGATCATACATTACTGCGTCCGTACTCAACTCCCAACTGCCAACTACCAACGCCCAACCATTCCCAACGACCAACCTCCAAGACTGTGTACGAGCGCTATCCCCACGAATGGTGACATTTATGAGACTTCCAAAACCCCTTGGGAGTTGGGAATTGGGCGTTGGGAGTGGTTGGGAATTGGGCGTTGGTCGTTGGGAATTGATCCGATAACAGACCTATGGCTCGTCCATTCGAGCAGGTCACGCCAGATCGTCTGCGAATCCGCGAGGGCGGAGGCTGCCTCGCGCTGTTTGGCCTCCCATTCTTTGCGGCCGGCGTTTTCATGATCCTGTCTGTAGCCGGTGTCATCCCGATCTCGAACGCCAGCGAGATGCCGCGCTGGGGATGGGCCGCCATGGCTTTCATGGCTCTCGTCTTCACCGGCGTTGGCGGCACCCTCGTGTTCGGCCGGGCCTGGACCACCCTCGACATGACTCGCCGCCTCGTGATCAAGCAGTGGGGGCCCCTCGTGCCGGTTCACGAGCGCACATACCCGCTGACCGGATACTCAGCGGTCACGCTCGGCTTCGTACGCGGGGACTCGGATACGGCCGACCGCTTTCCGATCGGCCTGAAGGCACAATCCGGAACCACCCTGCCCCTTTGTAGCTTCACCACGTTTGCGCAGTCACGGGAGTGCGCGATTGCGGTGGCGCGGCATCTTCATCTCGATGTCGAGGATTCGACAACGGATCATCGCGTTCGTGTCACACCCGCCGACGCCGAGCGCTCGTTGCAGGAGCGGGCCTCGGAGATCCAGGACGCGTCACCTGCTCAGCCGGCGAATGCGCGCAGCACGGTGACCCGCGAACCTGATGGCGTGCGCATCGAGATCCCGCTGCCCCGCATGTCACCAATCGGCCTGTTTTTCGGAGTCATCCCGCTCATCATCCCGGTCATCGTCGTCCCGTGGCTGACGAACTTCTTCCGTCGCACGAACACCCCCAATGCCATCGAATGGGTCTTCATCAGCCTGTTCATACTCGGCTTCGCCGTCCTTCCGGCCATGACGGTGTTCAACGGCTTTCGACGGTCGCGACGCGGCGGAACCTTCGTGCACGTCTCGCGACGCGGCATCGAGATTCAGGAACGCGGCGCATGGCGGACGCGCTCGACGGCTTCGATTGAGGCGTCCGACATCCTGGACGTGGACTACAGCACCCGCGAATCGGCGGCCGCGTCAGCGCGAGCGGAAGCCGAAGAGAAGGCGATCGAATCAACAGGATTGAGTTCGGCGGAAGTCGGGCGGCGCGCCGAGCGCCTGGCCGCGTGGCTGGCGAAGTTTGCGAGGGGACACGGGCTGACCGTGAAAACGCGAACCGGACTGACCTCGTTTGGCGCCGGGCTCGACGACGATGAGATTCGCTACTTGCACTCCATCGTCCGCCGCACACTGCACGGTCGTTCGTAGGGGCCAGGCATGCCTCGCCCCTACAACAATCGATAGATCAACACTAGGCCGGCGGCGATCGCGGTCCATCGCGCCAGGCGTGGCCGCGTGTGCTTCCACCAGTTCCAATACAGCGCCAATCCAGCCATCGCCGCGAGAAGCAGGACGACGACGAGGATCGTCTGACCGGGCCCGAGCGTCGGGCCGTAGGCCTGGGCCAGGCCCGTGTTCCAGACCGAGCCGTAGACGATGCAGAGATGCACGAAGTAGATGAGCAGCGTCTCCTGCGCCACGGCGCCGAAGAGGTGCGGAAGGTGGTTGATCCGCTGACTGGCGCGAGCGATGAGCGCGAGCAGCATCAACGAGACGCCCATACGTAAGGCGACCTGGTTCGGGACCGATTCCCACGCGCCCTGGCCACCCACCCAACCCACCACGAACGCCACCGTGACGAGACCAAGGCCCGGAGCAAACAGCGCGACGTTGGCGTACCAATCGAGGCGGGCGGTGCCCCATTTCAAGTACCACTGTCCGAGCGCGGCACCGATCAGCACGTAGGCCGTCCACGGAAACAACGGGAACTGTGAGCCGCCCGACGGCGACAGATACGCCGCGATCGACGGCGGCAGACGCGCGGTCCAGTCAACGCTCCAGACCCAGGGCGTCGTCAGAACAGCCACGATGGCCAGCCCCAGCGCAGTCCAGCCGAACGCGCGGCGCGATCGCGTCAGCATCACCAGGAGTTGCACGCCGATGAACGTCGCGCCAATCAGTTGCAGGACGTCGACGGCAAGAAATGAGCGCCAGCTTTCCGGAGTGGCGTAGGCCAGGTCCACGAAGCGTGCGACCGGAAAGTGCAAGGCGTAGCCGAGCACGACGAATAACGAGAAACGGCGCACGCGTTTGATCACCGCCGGCGAGATCTGCCCGTGCAGACTCCAGTGGCGGCCGGTCGCGATGCTGAACGCGAAGCCGGAAAGGAGGAGGAAGAGGGTGGACGTCAGACCACGCTGGAAGACCCAGATGTCGAACCAGGTGCCGGTTTGATAGCGGGGGGCGAGCAGAGCGCTGACCGTGTGGCCGTAGAGCATGAACACGGCGGCCAGCGCCCGGGCCAGGTCGATGAAGATGACGCGCGCGTGGCCGCGCGGACGAGAATGATCGCCGCCCGACTGCGACTGCGCGGATACGTCGGGCACACTCACGCGTTACTTCATCGGCGAGTAGTCGGTCGCGTCGAGGAACACCGAGTCGACCTTCGCGACGATCTTGCCGTTGATCTGTGATTCCTGCGCGACCTTCTGCCACTCAGGGTCCTTCTGGAACGCGGCCCAGTTCTCCTTGGCGGCCTCGCGGCTGGGATGTGAGATGAGATAAATGAGCGTGTTCTCCTTGAGCGGCGAATCCTGCGGACGGAAGTAGGCCACGTTGGTCATGTTGTGGTTCTTGAAGATCCGCATGGTGTGATTGCGGAACCGCGCGTGCAGCTCTTCGAGCTTGCCCTCGGGTGCGGTGTAGGTCCGCAGCTCGAAGACGCGCTTGCCCTGCGCGCTGACCACTGATTCGCCCGGAACGATCTCGCGCGCGAGGAACCCGAAGACAAACGCGGCGCCGATCGCCGCCACAGTCCACATCTTCTTCATCTGACCCTCCCGTAGTGTCCGCCTTCAGGCGGACTAGACACCCGGCGGCAATTTCACTTCCGCCTCGCGGCCGACGACCGTCGTCCACTCACGCACTTTCCAATTCGTGACAATCCCGTTCAGCACGTACGGATCTGCTTTCGCGAAGGCCTCTGCCGCGGCCGGCGAGTCGCCGCGAAACAGCAGCATCACGCCCTCGGGCGGATTCAGCGCGCCGCCGAGCACCAACTCGCCGCGCTCGACTGCCTCGCGCGCCAGCTTGATATGCGCTGCCCGCAGCGGCGCACGGCGCTCCACGTAGTCTTTCACCACGTCGTACATCAGCATGTAGTGCATGAACGCTCGATTATATTCCGCGCCTTCCTGGCTGATGGCCTACCGCGTCGCGGCCGCCACTCGAGGTGTGGTGTTGGCGTTGCTGCGTCGCGAATCCGATTCCGGTGGCCGCAGCAACGCCAACACAGACGAGGGTGCCGAGTGTATACCGCGTGGCGGACGCGTGTGAGCATGCCGAGCTCACGGCGAAGCTGGAAATTGGCGGAGCGATTCATCCGCGCGTCTTCCGTCATCGCGTTCTCGTTGCCACGAGTTACCACAGGCATTTTGAGCCGCGCAGCGGATGTCGCCTCGGGGTAGCAATTAGACGCGCGGGTATCGCAAGAGAACGAGCGGAGACAATTTCCCGGCGTGCGAATCGCGGCCGCGACGCGGTATACCCTCGGCTAACCACGCGAGTGGGACAACTAGAGCAGCGCGTACGAGAGCCCGATCAAGACGAACTTCACGATGTGGTAGCCGCCGTTGATCATCGTGAGCGCGAAGGGACGAGGCTCGAAGAGATCGTTGGTCCACAGCGATCCAGCCACCCAGAAGATGCCAGCCGCCGCACCGGCACCGACGCCAAGTGCCAGCACGGATTCGGACCGAGGAACATGCCGACCTCAGTCATCCCAACGAGTCGCATCCAGGTTTTGCCGAACAGCGGACCGTACCAGAGTCCCCCCGAGCACAAAGCTGAGCACCGTGGCCAGAAGGGTCGCGAGCAGCGAAACCTGCGGCATTCGGCCTCCTTGTTTGATGAAGTGGCCCCATCCTCCTTGTCTAATGGAAATGGAGAAGGGCCGGTGATAGTAATAGCGAGAGAGGGTTTATGCGACAGCGTTTCTGGTGCCTTGCACTCGTCCTGACCGCCGCCACTGGGTGCTCGCGTGCCGACGAGCCCACGGCCGCGGCCACGACGGCCCCGGCTGCCGAACGCAAATACCTGCTCGAGCGCGTGGACGATGCGGCGGTGGTGCAGCTCTACGCCGATCAGTTCGCCGCGCTGCCGCTGAAGGACAAGACGCTCGTCTATCATCTCGTCCAGGCCGCGCTCGCCGGGCGCGACATCTTTTACGACCAGAAACACCGCAACGCGCTCGAGATGCGCGGCGTGCTCGAGGCCATCCTCACCCACTCGAAAGGCATCGAGACTCAGACACTGAGCGAGATCGAGAGCTACACCAAGTTGTTCTGGATCAACAGTGGTCCGTACAACAACCTGACGTCGCGCAAGTTCGTGCTGAAGATCACGCCGCAGGCGCTCGCCACCGCGGCTCAGACAGCGGAGAAATCCGGCGCGACGTTCCCGACGCAGTCCGGCGAATCGCTCGACGCACTGCTGAAGCGTCTCGAGCCGATGTTCTTCGATCCGAAGGTGGATCCGATCGTCACCAACAAGAGTCCCGGAGCCGGGAGGGACATCCTGACGGCGAGCGCGAACAATTTGTACTCCGGCGTCAGCATGGCCGACCTGAAAGGCTTCACCGAGAAGAACGGCCTGAACTCACGTCTGGTGAAGCGCAACGGCAAGCTCGTCGAAGAGGTCTACAAGATCGATGGCCGCTACGGGAAGCAGATCGCCGAGATTGTCAAGCATCTCGAGGCGGCGATTCCCTTCGCCAGCGAGCCGACGGCGGCCGCGCTCAAAGCGCTGATCCAGTGGTACCGAACCGGCGACGATCGCGATCGCGCGAAGTACGACATCGCCTGGGTCAGGGACAAGGACTCGACGGTTGACACGATCAATGGCTTCATCGAGGTCTACCTTGATGCGCGTGGCGTGAAGGGCTCGTGGGAAGCCCTGGTGTTTCACGTCAACAAGGAAAAGACCGAGCGGATCAACAAGTTCGCCCAGAACGCGCAGTGGTTCGAAGACCACATGCCGTACGACGCCAAGTACCGCAAGCCGAACGTCACCGGCATCGTCGCCAACGCGATCGACGTGGTGATCGAGACGGGAGATTCGGGACCGGTGACGCCGATCGGCATCAACCTGCCGAACGACCAGCGCATTCGCGAGCAGTACGGCAGCAAGTCGGTGTCGCTGGCCAATGTCAACGAGGCGTACGACAAGTCGCAGCCGGAGACGATGCGCAGTGAGTTCTCGTGGTCGCCCGAGGAGTCTTCGCGTGCGTCGAAGTTCGGATCATTCAGCGGCGAGCTGACGACCGACATGCACGAGGTGATCGGACATGCGTCGGGGCGTCAGGCGGCCGGCTTCAAGGGCACGCCTCAAGGCGCGATCAAGGAGCAGTTCTCCGCGCTCGAAGAAGCCCGCGCCGATCTCGTCGGCCTGTACTTCCTCCCCGACCCGAAGCTGGTCGAGATCGGGATCCTTCCGGCCGCCGATCAGGACGCGATCGTCCGCGCCGAGTACGAGGGCTACACGCGCAACGCGCTGGTGCAGCTGCGGCGAGTACGCGAAGGCACACAGATCGAAGAAGACCACATGCGCAACCGTCAGATGATCGTCCGCTGGCTGATGGCCAATACCAAGGCGATCGAGTCGCGCACCCGCGACGGCAAGAGTTATCTGGTGATGGTGGACCCGAAGGCGTTCCGCGACGGCGTCGGCACGCTGCTCGCCGAGGTGCAGCGCATCAAGTCCGAAGGCGACTACGCCGCGGCCAAGACGTTGTTCGAGACACACGGGATCCACTTCGATGCGAAGCTGCGCGATGAGATCGTCAAGCGCGTGGAGGACCTGAAGCTGACGTCCTACACAGGGTTCGTGATGCCGAAGCTGACGGCGGTCACCGACGCCTCAGGAAAGATCACCGACGTGACCGTGTCGTATCCGATGGACCTGACGAAGCAGATGCTGGAGTACTCGAAAAAGTAGTGGCCGCCTTCAGGGCGGGACTTAAGGTCTTTCAGTAGGACTTTTTGTTCCAGGACCAGGCAAGGGCGGTGCAGCGCCGCCGTCGCGTTCGCGCGCGAGCAGTTCCTCGATCGACGCGTAGCGATACACGACCTTCGCCTGGTTCTGAAACAACCCGCCGGTGTCGGCGGTCGGACCGTAGGTCGAGTAGAGCGCCTGCCCCCACACACGGAGATACACCGTGAGCTGACCGCGATGGTGCGCCGAGTGTGTGAATCGGCGCGTGAGCACCCACGCGCGCGAACGACGCACATCGAAGAAGCTGGTTTCTTCTTCAAACCATCCGTCCGGCTTCGCTTCGAGCTGCGCCAGTCGCTCCGCTGACACCGCGGCGTAGTGCTCGAGGAACGACGCCTTGCTCTCCGGCGATGGCAGCGCGGGCCGCGACACCGTGATGCCCAGCATGTTGCGCATCCACGTGTCCTCGCTCACGCACTGATGCACCATGTGCTCGAGCGGCGTGCGGGCACGTGGCTCCGGGCGGAAGGTCATGCGCGCGTCTGGCACCTGCGACCAGACACTGAGCGTCTTCAACCGTTCGGTGCGATAGGTTTCAATCAGGAAGTTGTAGCGTGACATTCAGAGCCGTTTGACCTCGCCTGTGCCCTGTGCCTTTTGCCCTTTGACCTGACTCGTTACAGGTATTTCAGCCACCAGGCGGGATTGCGTTCCTTCACCCGCGAGAACCACAGACACATCGGAATCAGCACCGCCAGCACCGCGAGCCAGCAGAGATACACGATCGGCAGATCGAAGCCCGCGTTCGCAGGAGTGGCCGCAAACACGGCCGGCGGGCTCTTGAAGTAGAAGCCGACGTCCTTGCCTGCGGCGGCGCTGAGCGCGACGGCGATTCCGTGCGCGAGCGGCCATTGCCACAGGTAGAAGAACAGCGGCACGCGGCCAACGCGCGTCACGATCTGTTCGGCGCGAGACGGCTGCTGACGCGACTCGAACCACGCCAGCGCCAGCAGCGCAGGTCCAATCGTCATCAGTAGATACAACAACGACACCGGATACTTCGTCGTGTTGACAAAGGACAACACTGAGAAGAGCACGCTGCTCTGGGGCGACCACGGACGCGGATCGCCGTAGAGGTTCGTCGCGCGAATCACGACGAACGCGGTAATCAGTGCGAGACCCGTCCGCAGCAACAGCGTTCGGCGGCGTTCTGGATTGAGCGTGTAGATCGCGCCGAATGCGTAGCCAACGGCGATGACGCCTATCCACGGCACGAGCGGATAGACCACGAACACCACCGGACTGCCATCGCCGAACACCGGGAAGAATTCAGCCGGCTGGTGCAACAGAATCCACAGCTTGTCCGCGACGGACGGCACCGGCATTCCCGGACCTTGCCAGCTCATGACGCGAATCCCGTCGAAGGCGTTGTGCAGCACGATCATCCCCAGACCGAGGCCGGCGATGACCCGCAGCGGCAGATGAATCAGTGCCGCCAGCACAATCATCGACACGCCCAGCGTCCAGATCACCTGCAGCGTCATGAGGTAGCTGAAATCCACGTTGAACCAGGTGGTGACGCGAATCACTGTCGCCTCGAGCACGATCAGCCACAGGCCGCGCGTGACCAGGAATCGCGAGAGATCTCTGGTCGTCATGCCCCTGGACAGCTGCAGGTACGCGCCCACGCCGGCCAGGAAGACGAAGAGCGGCGCGCAGTAATGCGTCACCCACCGGGTCATGAAGAGCAGTGGCGTGGTCGTCGCCAGATTCGTCGGGTCGCCGGTCAGGCCGCCGATGTGGACGTAGTCGCGCGTGTGATCGAGGACCATCACCATCATGATCAACCCGCGCAACAGGTCGATGGATCCGAGCCGGACTCGAACGGACGGCGATGCGACGGCCGTGATCATGTCAGGTTGTCGATCGGCACTGGCTCGATCGTATCCGCCGGCGTGAATCCGAAGACCGCTCCATAGAAGAACAGCTCGGCCTCGAGGCTGCGCACGATCGTCGCGGCTTTGCGGAAGCCGTGTTGTTCACCCTCGAACGACAGATACGCAACGGGCAGCCCCTTCTTCCGTACCGCGTCGGCCATCATCTCCGACTGGTTGGGCGGGACGACCTTGTCCTCGAGGCCCTGCAAGAGAATCAACGCACACGATAGCCGATCAACGAAGTGAATAGGTGAACGCGCGCGGTAGAGGTCGCGCGCCTCCGGATAAGGCCCGATCAGCGAGTCGTTGTACCGCGCCTCAAACTTGTGCGTGTCGCTTTGAAGCACTTCAAGGTCACTGATCCCGTAGTAGCTTGCCGCCGCCTTGAACACAGCGGGATGAAACACCAGCGCGGCGAGGGCGGTATAGCCGCCGGCGCTGCCGCCGCGGATGATGAGGCGCTGCGGATCGGCTTTGCCCTGCGTAACCAGGTGTCGCGCCGCGTTCACGGCGTCCTCGACGTCCACGATGCCCCACTGGCCGTTGAGCCGCTCGCGGTAGGGACGGCCGTACCCCGAGCTGCCGCCGTAGTTCACATCGGCAACCGCGAAGCCGCGTGTCGTCCAGTACTGGATCGCCACGTCGTACCGCGCCGTCGTCGCGGCCGTCGGGCCGCCGTGACTGATCACGATGAGCGGCGGCCGCTCGCCGGAGGCGCCTGTGTACTCCGGATGCTGCGGTGAATAGACAAACGCGTGTGCGGTAAGGCCGCGGCTGGTTGGAAAGTCGATGGCTTCCGGTTCGGAGATGTACGCGGACTCGACATCAACAGGCACCGCCATTTTCAACGTGTCGGCCTCCCCCGTGTCGAGATCGATCTGCCTGACGGCGTCCGACGTCCGTGTAGAACCGGCGACGACGATCGCGTGCGTCGCGGTTGCGATCAGCCATTCGCGCGGCTCGAGTCCTGGAGCGAGGCTCGACATCACCCCGCTGGCGAGATTGACGAGACCAAGATTCCAGCGACCACCCCTCGTGTACGAGACGACGATGCGGGATCGACCGGCGAAGGCCCAGGTCGCGGTTTCGAAAATCCACTGCGGCCGGCCGAATTCCGCATCGCGCGGGGCGTTGGTGATCACGGCGTGCGACAACGATCCTTCCCACCGATAGAGCTTCCACCAGCCGTCACGATCGCTGACAAAGAACAGCGTGCCGTCAGGCGACCAGCCTGGCTGATAGATCGATTCGGACGGACCGCCGGCAATGCGCCGCGCGTCACTCAGGGCGCCGGACGACAGGATGTCGGCGACCCACAGCTCGGTGCCGTCCCATGGCATCTGCGGATGACGCCACGACAGCCACACCAGCTGCGCGCCATCGGGACTCACGCGCGGCGTCGAGTAGAAGTCGTACCCCGAGGCAATCACCTCACCGGCGCTCTCGCCACCGTCGAGAGGAATGCCGACGAGCGTCGTCTCGGGCTCTCGACCTTGTCGCGAATGATCTTCACGGACCGCGATCAATCGGCGCCGTGCAGAGTCGAATGCAAAGTCGGCGTAGAACCAATCGCCCGGCGGCGTGATCGGGCGCAGATCTGACGCAGCGTCCGGCGGGTCCTGATTTTTGGACCCGCCGGAAGAGCCGACGCCATACAGACGTTGATCGGAGAAATTGGAGAAATAGACGTTCCCGCTCGCGACGATGTAGGCGCCGCCACCGTATTCGTGCACGCGCGTGCGCACGTTGAATCCCTGCGGCGTCAGCTCTTCGTGCCGCCCGTCGGCGCGGCGCCGCACCAGCACGCTTCGTCCGCCTTCATTCGGCCGCCGTTCGAGCCAATAGATATCGTCGCCATCCACCGCCACACTGCCGAGCCGGACGCCTTGCGCGGCGACGGCGTCCGCGGTGATCGGCGACGGCCATGTTCCAAAACCCTTCTGTTCCATGTTCCATGTTCCTTGTTCCAGGTTCCAGGTTCGTGTTCCAGGTTCGTGTTCGAGGTTCGAATTCGGTGTTCATGGTTCATTGTTCAGGGTTCGGTGTCCATTCTTCCCGGTTCGAGGCTCGAACGAAACTGTAGAATCTCGCCATGAACCGCTGGCTGCTCATTCCGTCCGTCCTGCTCGCCGCGTCACTCGTCGCTGCGCAGGACCGTGTGGCGCAGGAAAGGGCGTCTCGCGCCGTCGAATGGCCGTACTACGCTGGCGATCCAGGCGGCCAGCGACATTCGACGTTGACCGACATCAATGCGGGCAACGTCAAGCAGCTGCAACAAGCCTGGCAGTGGAAGCACTGGGAGACACCGCTCAAGGAGTACGACACGGTGCCCGGGCAGTTCGAAGCGACGCCGCTGATGATCGACGGCACGCTCTACGTGACGACGCCGTACAACAGCATCGCGGCGCTCGACGCGGAGACCGGCAAAGAACGATGGCGGTTTGACGGCGCCGCCTACGAGCTCGGTCAGGTGCTGTCGGGGAGCGGCTGGAAGCTGCGCGGCACCGCCGTGTGGCGCGACCGCGGCGAGACCCGCGTGTTCCTGAACAGCCGCCATCGGCTCTTCGCCCTCGATGCCAAAACCGGCAAGCCCGTCGCCTCGTTCGGCAGTAACGGTCAGGTCTCGCTGACGGACGGTCTCGCGCGCATCTCCGACATCCGTCATGCCACGCAGAGCTCGCCGCCCGTCATCTACGGCGATCTCGTGATCGTCGGCAGCCAGGTGCCCGACCGCGTGCAGCTGCCCGATCCCATGGGCTACGTGCAGGCCTTCAACGCGCGCACCGGCAAGCGCGTGTGGGCGTTCTCGGTGATTCCGATGTCGGCGAAGGATCCCGGCGCCGAGACGTGGGAGAACGAGTCCTGGCGGCAGAACGGCCACGCCAACGTCTGGGCACCGATGGCGCTCGACGAGAAGCGTGGACTGCTCTACCTGCCAACGTCCACGCCGACCAGCGACTACTACGGCGGCCAACGGCCGGGCGCGAATCTGTTCGCCGAATCGCTGGTGTGTCTCGATGCGGCGACGGGCAAGATCAAGTGGCACTTTCAGACGGTGCATCACGGACTGTGGGACTGGGACATTCCGACGCAACCGAATCTGGTGACGATCACCGTCAACGGCAAACAGATCGACGCCGTCGCGCAGGTGACCAAGCGCGGCGACACCTTTGTCTTCGATCGCGTGACCGGCACGCCGGTCTGGCCGATCGTCGAGCGGCCCGTGCCGACCGACAGCGACGTGCCCGGCGAAAAGCCCTACCCGACGCAGCCTTTCCCGACCAGGCCAGCGCCGTTTGTCGATCAGGGCGTGTCGCTGGACGATGCCAACAACCTGACGCCGGAGATCAGGAAACTCGCGCAGGAGCAGATGCAGAAGTTCCGCGTCGGTCCGATCTTCACGCCGCCGTCGCTGCGCGGCACGCTGCAGCGTCCCAGTCAGGGCGGCGGCGCCAACTGGGGCGGCGCCGCGTTCGATCCGGACACCGGCTATCTGATCGTCCGCGCGAACAATGTGATTGGCGTCAACCGCGTCGCCAAGAACGACGGCTCCAATCCACTCGTGCGCGTGAACTACTCGAACGTCTTCGCCGGCGGCGGCGAGAACGCGACGCTGCCTGGCGGACTTCCGCTCATCTCGCCGCCGTACGCAATCCTCGCCGCGATCGATCTCAACAAAGGCGAGATCGCGTGGAAGGTGCCGCTCGGCGAAGGCAGCGCCGCGGTGAGAAGTCACCCACTGCTCAAGGGCGTCGCCCTGCCCGATCGGCTCGGGTCCACCGCGAGCATGGGTGGTGCGATGGTGACCAGGAGCGGGCTGATCTTCGTCGGCGGCGGCGACGGCTACGTCTACGCGTTCGAGACGAAGACGGGCAAGGAAGTCTGGCGGGAGAAGGTGCCCTACAACGCGTCGGCCAATCCGATGACCTATCGCACGGCCTCGGGCAAACAGTTCATCGTCATGGCTACCGGCACGGGCGCTGACAACGCGCTCGTCGCGTTCGCCGTGGAAGCAAAACGTTGAAAGCGCGGAGATCTACCATGAAGAACATCGTCGCTACGGGAACGTGGATCGTGCTCGCGGCTGCATTGCTGGTCGGGCAGGGTTCGCAGGCCGCGAACGAGGCGCTCTGGCAGGCGGCGCGCGATGGTGATACGGCTGGCATCACCGCCGCGCTGGCCAAGGGCGCCGATGTCAATGCCAAATCGCGATACGACGTCACCGCGCTGATCTTCGCCGCCGGCAGCGGCCGGCTCGAGGCGGTCAAGCTGCTTGTTGCCCGCGGCGCCAATGTCAACGCCACCGACACGTTCTATCGCGCGCGCGCCGCCGAGATGGCCATCACCAACGGCCACGTGGACGTCACGCTGTTCCTCTTGCAGAACGGTGCCGAGGGCGACGGCTTGCTGGCGATGGGCGTCCAGCAGAATCAGGAAGCGATCGTCAAGGCTGCTGCCGCTGGAAAAGTGTCCCGGCAGGCGCTGCAGTCCGCACTCACGCTCGCCACCACCATGAAGCGCGAAGCCCTCGCGCCCGTGATCAAGGAGGCGCTCGACAAGCTGCCGCCCGAGCCGCCGCCGTCGTTCACCGTGAACCCCGCGACCCTGCCAAAATACGCCGGCTCTTATCGCGACGCGGCGAGCGGCCTGACGATGACCATCACCGTGCAGAACGGCGCGCTCATGGGTCAGGTGCAGGGACAGCCTCAGGTTCGTCTCGTGCCTACCGCGGAAAACGTCTTCCGCGTCGTCGAAGTCAACGCGACGCTCACGTTCAACGAACGCGGCGGGCTCGTCGAATCGATCGGGCTCGTGCAGGGTCCAGCAAATCTGACGCTGGCTCGGGTGACCGTGGACGCCGCAACGCCGCCGCCGGCAGCCGCCGCGGCCGCTGAAACGACGCCGCCACCGGCAATGCTCCCGCCCGGCAAGATTGCCCGCGCAATCGGCCCGCGCAATTGGCCGTCGTTCCGTGGCGACGGCAGCGCCGGCAACGCCGACGGTCAACGCGCGATCACCGACTGGGACGCCGCGACCGGCAAGAACATCAAGTGGAAGACGCCAATTCCCGGCATCGCCAACTCGAGCCCGATCGTCTGGGGCAACCGCGTGTTCACGACCACCGCCGTCAGCAGCGCCGGCAACAACACGATGAAGACCGGACTCTACGGCGACGTGAAGCCGGTCGATGACCTGTCGCCGCACGAGTGGAAGATCTACTGCCTCGACAAGGCGACCGGAAAGATCCTGTGGGAGAAGGCGGCCGTCATCGGCGCGCCGCGAACCAAGCGGCACACCAAGAGCAGTCAGGCCAGTTCAACCCCGGTCACCGACGGCCGCCGCGTCGTCGCCGTCTTCGGTTCGGCTGGCGTGATGATCGCGTGGGACTACTCGGGCAAGGAATTGTGGCGCGTCAACGTCGGCACACTCGACAGCGGATGGTTCTTCGATCCGGCCTTCCAGTGGGGTCACTCGAGCTCGCCCATCATCCACGGCAACGCCGTGATCCTGCAGGCCGACGTCCAAAAGGGATCGTTCATCGCCGCGTGGGACATCGCGACGGGCAAGCCGTTGTGGCGGACCGAACGCGCCGATGAGATCTCCACGTGGGGCACGCCGACGATCGCGCGCACGGCCGACGGGCGTGACGTGCTCGTCACCAACGGCACGAAGATTCGCGGCTATGACCCTGCGTCGGGCAAACAGCTGTGGACACTCGGACCCAACTCGGAGATCACGATCGGCACGCCGGTCGCCGGCAACGGTCTTGTGTACGTGACCGGCGGCTATCCACCGGTCCGACCGATCTATGCCATCCGGCCAGGCGCCGAGGGCGACATCTCGCTGCAGAAGGGACAGGAGTCGAACCAGTCGATTGTGTGGAGCAACATGACCGAGGGGACCTACATCCCGACGCCGCTGCTCTACGACGGATACTTGTTCACTCTGAACATCAACGGCGTGCTCACCGCCTACGATCCGCAGACCGGCAAGCGCGCCTTCCGCGGCCGCGTCGGCACGGGCGGCGCATTCTCGTCGTCTCCGGTTGGCGCCGATGGACGGCTCTACATTGCCAGCGAGGATGGCGAGGTCTACGTCATCTCGGCGACGCCGGACATGAAGCAGCTCGCCAAGAACGAGATGAAGGAAGTGATGATGGCGACGCCGGCGATCTCGGATGGCCTCATCGTCCTGAGGACGATGGGCCATCTCTACGGTGTCGGGCAATAACTAGAAATACGTCTTCAATCCCGCCGTCAGCGCCAAGCCGGATGGATCCATCCCTCGGGCATTGGCGATGGCGTGATAACGTCCCTCGCCCTTGAGCGCGACACTCCGATTCAAGAAATACTCGATGCCGCCGCCGGTATTGAGGCCGAACTTCGTCTCGGTGTCGCCGATGGTTTCGTCGTTCGCGCGGAACTGCATGAAGTAGACGCCGACGCCGGTGCCGACAAACGGATGCCAGCGGCCGCCTTCCCAGTTGTAGTTGACGTCGAAGCGGAGCGGCAGCTGCCTCAGCGAATCCACTCCGCCTGCATTGAAGGAGGGGTTCGACCAGCCGAAGTCAGCTCTCACGCTCACTCGAGGCGTGACGTAGTACTCGTACAGGAAGTTGAGGAGCATTGAATTCGACAGCCCGTCATCGTTCGGGATGAACGCCCCGACATCGATGCCTGCGGCCACTGTTCCCGTCGTGGGAACTCGCTCCTGTGCGGCTGTGCGTGCCGGCGCAGCAACGAGTGCGCCGACAAGCAGCGATCCGATGATCATTAACCTCATCCAGTCCTCCTCTGAGAGCTCTCTGGAGGGAGCAATCGAGGTGCCGGAGAGGGCTAATGCTGAGGCGGAATCGCGGATGAGCCTACTCTCTCGGCTTCGCGCCTTTCGTCGCGGCGGTTAACAGGACGATAAGCGCCTTGTTGCCGCCGCGCATGCGCGACGTGCCCACCACGACAGTCTCGCCGAGCGACATCGTGAACGTCGTAGCAATCAGCGTCGCACCGCCAGGCGAGTAACGCGCTTCCTTCTGTCTTGTCTCGATGGCGATTTCGACTTCGGCTAAGCGCTGTCTGAGTGCCGCCTGCTCACCGGGTTCAGACGTCTTCCTCAGCTGGCTCTCGAGTGCGTCATGGCTCGCGGAGAGCTGCAACATCTCTCTCTTGAGCTGTGCATCGCGATGTGCCGTATCGTCTCGCCGATCGCCAGCCTCGCTCATCTGGAATTTGACCTGCAGCGACGCAGGTGTCTGCCCGTTACTGCGGTCAAGAACGACTTCATAGTCCTGTTCGTCCGGCCCGCGCAGCCGGCTGGTGACTGCTTGCCGCGTCGTCGATGACGCGAGCAACCATGCCGTGTCGAGTACCCGATAGCTGCGATATGGCAGGAAGTCCCTGAGATCGCCGAGTGCTGCGCGCGCCGCGGCGGGCACGCTGTCGCTGCTGCCATCCTGCACATCTCCGAGCACGAGGACGATCCCGAATCCCTGCAGGCTGTTGACCGGCGCCACCGGCACCTGGGCCAGCGCCGGTAACGCCACGAGCAAGAGAGCGAGCGCGAAGACGCTTCGACGAACGATCACAGACATTGATAGCTCCTACGGATTGAATTCGTCGTTGAAGATCCAGATGACGCGCGTCCCACCCGGCGCGATCAGCTGCATTTGCCGCCGGGCCCCGATCTCGGGCGCAGCCACCGGCGTTGCCTCACGGCGGATCTCGGCGTCGCGCGCCGGCGTCATCCAGCGGCTCATGCCGACTGCGATCGTCAGCGCGATTGCCACGGTCGCGACTGCCCAGGAGCCGCGTGCCCAGTCGGCGAACGAAGAACTGGAATCACTCGCGGCGACAATCGCGCGCCGCATCCGCTGCGCGTCCGCGTCGGACAGCGGCGGCTCATTGGCGACCGGGTCCGCGTCCTTCAACCAGTCGCGCACATCGTTCATGACTTGCCCCCTTTTTCACCCTCGCACTCTCGCACCGTCGCACCCTGGCGTCGTATTGCCGCGGCGAGCTGCGCGCGCCCCTTCGAGAGGTGCCAGCGCACCGTGACCGCGGTGACGCCGAGGGTCTGCGCGATCGTCTCGACCGGCAATCCTTCGAGCTCGTGCATCACCAGCACGGCTCGCCGCCGTGGATCGAGCGTGTCGAGCGCGCGCCAGACGACCGACCGCGCCACGAGCGCCGCCTCCGGATCCGCCGGCTCGACCGCCGTCGGCGCCGTGGCACGATCAAGTCGCTCGCGATTCGCCGTTTGCCGCCAGCGATCGCGACAGAGATTGACCAGCACCCTGACCAGCCACGCTTCTTCGGCAGAGTCACCCGACGGCACTGACGAGGGCGCGCGCGCCGCGCGTACGAACGTGTCCTGCACCAGATCGCGCGCCTCATCCGGGTCGCGCGACATGCGCCGCGCCAGCCGGTAGAGACGTTGGTGATGAGCGTCGAACAACGCGCCCAGGCGTTCGGTGGCGGCTGCCGAATTGTGGTTGGCCGTCGCCACCGTCGCCTCGCCGGTCATCACTCTCATAAACGATCAGGCTTGCTCTTTTGTTGGCGAACAGACCCTCTTGAAAAGGTTTGTTCATGAAGTCACGGCCGCATGAACTCAAGCTCAGGGAGAAAGTACTGCCTGAATAGCGGGTAGTTCTCGACCATCGGAAAGTGTCCGATGCCTTTCATGATCACCAGCCGCGCGCCGGGAATGGCGGCCGCAACCTGACGGCTCATGTCGGGCGTGCATGAGTAGTCGTACTCGCCGGTCAGCAGCGAGACCTTGCAGACTGCGGTATCGATCGTCGTGATCGCGTCGCGACCGTCCCAGTCGATGCTGTAGAAGTGCACGTCGCCGGCGTAGACGCCGGGGCCGGCCTGGCTGTAGTACCACCAGTTCTCTCGCGCGCTCGACTCGGGACTCTGGGGCGCGCACAGCCCGTAGGTGTAGCTCGCCGCGAGCTCACCGCCGTGGATCGCCGGATGGTGCAGGAACTCGTTGTAGCGTCCCGGCGCGAACGCCGAGCTCTCCAGGCCGATGATGCCGCGCAGCTCCCGCTGATAATCCGCGGCGAGCTTGAGCACGATCGCGCCGCCCATCGAGCAGCCAACGACAACCGGACGCTCGAGACCGAGCGTCTGCCAGACAGCGCGAATGAACGCGATGTAGCTCGCCGTGGTCAGCCGATATTTCGTCAGCCACCAGCCATCGGGCGGATTCGAGCGGCCGTGAAACGGCATGTCGAATGCGATCACGCGAAAGTGCGTGGTGATCGCGTCATCGGTCATGAGATGTCGATACTGACGGCTGTCGGCGCCGGCGGTGTGCAGGCATAACAGCGGGATACCCTGCCCCGCCTCCTCGAAGTAGATGCGATAGCGCTCGCCCTCGACGTCGAGCTGAACGTAACGTCCGACAATCGGCTCGACGTTCACGAGACCCCGATCGTCCGCATGACTTTCATGGCGCGGTGAAGCGCACGCGCGTGCTGCATGGCCACCAGCGTGTCGCCTTCGAGCACGAAGCCGGGCACGCGCATCAGCATCGCGAACACGTCGTGATAGAGCGGCTCGGGTGGATCGCTGAAAAACCGGCGCCAGATGTCGGCGCTGGCGCGAAAGCCGAACGCACACGGCGCATCGAGCTTGGGCGTGAGATTGGTGTGCACGAGCCGGCCGCGCTCGAAGCGAAGCACGCGGCGCTCATCGTCGCAGGCGAGCGACATCGACACGGTGAACCAGTCGCCGATCACCGACATCTCCCGATCGTCATTCAGGCGTTGCTGATAGCGTGTCAACCAGGCTTCGTTGAACATGGGCTTTGGGCTTTGGGCTCTGGTCTTTGGGCTCTGGGCTAGCGGCGAATCAGGCGCAGCACAGTCAGCACGCGCTGGTGTTCGGCGAGCGTCACGCGCGTGGCGCGGAACGAGAGCTGCTCGAGCATCTCCGGCTTGATCCAATCGGCAATCGGAGTCAGGACATCCAGCGGTTCGATCGCCGCCACCCAGTACTCGCCAGGCTCCAGACTGGTGGCTTCGAACGAACCATCCTCCGCCGGTGGGACTACTCTGACCCATCGCGAGCTCGGGGACCATTTGCTGCGATCTGTCGGAAAGATCACGACGGAATAGCGGCCCACGGGCGCAGATGCGGCGTCAGTGACGTGGCCGCTGATCGACGCAGGTTGCTGCTGCGCCAGTACCGGCACTGCGCTGGCGGCCAACACCCACGTCGCGGACCAGATCAACGCGGTCCTCATGACGCGTCAGCCTATCTCCGAATGAGGCTGAGAGTCACCTCGGAAACCGCGCCCTCGCGCACCGTGACGCGCGCGGCGCGCGAAACCAGTGATTCGAGCGTCTCTGGCGACTGCACGTCGAGCGGCGACAACACATCGACCGCTGCCACGAAGTACTCACCGGCTGGAAGGCCGGTGACTTCAAACGAATGGTTGGGTGCCGACGATGTCTGCTTGATGTGCCGCGAGCCGTCGAACCAGAGGTCGCGGTTGGTCGAGAAGGCGATCACTGTCGCTCCCGCGACGTCCCCATTCGGCAAGCGCTCGATCGAACCCGCAATCCGGGCGGCGCTCGTCGACAGCACAATCTCTGCGTCAGACAGAGTGGCTTCGGCGAACCCGAAGTCGTACGACCTGTCGGTGACGTCCACGCCGCCGATCGTGATCGACTTGAGATACCAACCTGGCAGCGTGCTGGGCACCGAGAGTCTCATCACGCCGTGAAGCCCCGTCAGGTAGAACAGGCGGTTGTCATGAATCGCCAGCCCCGACGGCCCACGGCCGCCCACCGGACTGCGATCCAGATCCAGCGGTGTCGCATGCAGCGAGAACGCTCGCATCGGAGGGTCCTGCGCGCCTTCGACGATGAAATGGCCCTCGAGGGTCGCGCCGCGTGATGTCGGAACGACCACTGGAGGCGGGTCGCGATCGGTGACCGTGACGTACTCGGATCCAAACTCGGCTGGTCCGCCGAAGCCGGCTTCGGCGATCGCTTGGACCACGTAGTCGCCTGGCGGTACATCAGTGAATTCGAACGATCCTTCCTTCTCCGTCTTGACGACTCGGGAATCGGTGGTGATGTTCGCCGAGCGTTGGCTGACGCCGAGCAGCACCCGGCCGACGAGCGGCTGCCCCATGAAATCGAGGGCCTTGCCGGCGACACGCACGACCGACGAGGTGGCAAACGTCAGATCGGTTCCGCTCAGATCGCTCCCGGACGCGAGACGCAGCATCTGCGCGGCCTCGATGTGCGGCGTGCTTGGGTAATAGAGCGGCGCAAAGCCGGTCGCCGAATCCTTCGGTGAAAACTCCACTGCCTCGAGCGACGCGACGATCAGATACGAGCCTGGCACCAACCCGAACAGCCGATATCGACCACGATCGTCGGTCACTCGCGTCCAGCCGAAGGCACGGGCCACGGCACGTCCGCCCTCGTAACGCACTTGCAGCGCGCTGACGGTGATGCCTTGGAACGGCTCACCGGCGCTGTCGACGACTGTGCCACTGACTGCGGCGCCCCCTGTCAGTGCGAGGTCCAGGCTTCGCGCGCCACCGCTGAAGGACACCGTCACAACCCGGCCGCCGCCAAGGGCGGTCTGCGGCGGACCGATATTGATCGTCGTGGGCTGCGACTGCGGCGCTGTCGTTGTTGCCTGCGTTCCCGGGGCCGTGACTTGCAGTTCGCGCTTGACCGGCGCCAGCGCTCTGATCGTCCCGCTCGCTTTCACTTCGAAGTCAACATTCCCGGTCTCATCACCCGGTCGCACATCCGCCACGCCCGTTGCGCCAGTTGGATCCAGGAGGATGTCTTGCGCGCGGCGGCCCTGTTTCATCTGCTCGAGCAGGCGCACGTAATCGGCTTCGGTCAGCACGCGAGTTCCGGCGAGGGCTGGCGCCACCACGTAGCGACCGGCCGGAAGTCCGCTGATCCGGTACTCGCCCAGATCGTCGGTCTCGGCCTCGAAGATCGTCGAGTCGCCTGCTGTGTCACTCATGCGCGCGGTGACTTTGGCGCCGATCGCTGTCTCGCCCTTCGTATCGATGACTCGCCCGGAAATCACACCGCCGCGCGACATCCGCACCACGACTTCCCGACCGTCACGCGTTGCCCGAGGGGGCGTGACCTTGGTCGTGGCATAGCCCGCTTTGGTCACCGTCAACGATGCTGACGCGTCAGGCGGCTGTATCTCGAACCGCCCCTCATCGTCGGTGAGCACGGGACGCCCACGGTCGGGTCCGGTCAGCGCGACAAGCGCGCGTCGAAGCGGCCGATCGTTGCCGTCGGCAACGACGCGCCCGCGGATCACTGACGGCGCGGGCTGTGCCATTGCCGCCGGCACCGCGGCGATCATCGTCAGCAGCCACGCGAAGGAGCAGAGTCGCACCGTCATCCGCTATCGTCGATTGAGTCGAAGTGTGAGTGTCCGCGTCTGGCCTTCGCCGACTGTGACGCGTTCGCCCCGTTGAATGAGCACACCGAGGGCATCGGGCGACCGCCATTCGTCTGGCGGAAGCGCGTCGATCGCGACGACGTAGTACTCACCGGGAGGCACGGCGTCAATGTCGAACGATCCGTTTGGACCGGTCGAGGCGCGCATGATGTGCCGCGATCCAGGAAACCAGTTGGCGCGATTTGCTGAAAACGCGACGACGACGAATTCGGGAGACCGGCGGTCGGATGCGTCCATCACCGATCCAGCGATGCGCGCCCCCGCGTTTGAGAGCACGATCTCCGCGTCGGGAAAGATCTCTTCGCCGAATCCAAAATCGAATGGCCGATCGGTAACATCGACGCCGCCGATCGTCACCGACTTCAAATACCATCCTGCGGGCGCGGGATACGTGAATCGCATCGAGCCAAACAGCCCTGTGAGATAGAACCGCCCATCTTCATGGACGGCCAGGCCGTCGGGGCCGCGGCCGCCGGCCGGGGAGCGATCGGCATCGAGCGGCGCCGCGTGAATCACTTGCGCACGCATGGGGAGCGACGATCGGCCCTCGCCGACGAACCGTCCGTCGAGCACCGCGCCGACGGCTGTCCTGATCGTCAGCGCCGGCGGGTCGTGTTCGGCGACGGTGATGTACTCGGCGCCAAACTCGCGCGGGACGCCCGGGCCGGGTTCGCCGAGGGCCTGCACCACGTAGTCACCAGGCGGGACGTTGGCTAGCGCGAACGATCCATCGGAGTCGAGCAACGCGTAACGCGGCTCCGCAGCGACGCTGCCGGATCGCGCGCTGATCGCGAGCGCCACGCGGCCGTGCAACGGCTCACCCGCCGTGTTCAGCGCCTTGCCCGTCACACGCGTAGTTGACGTCACTGCAAACGTCAGATCGACTCCGCTGACCGCGCTCCCCAATACGACCTGCGCGTTCTGCGCAGACTCGATGCTTGCCGTGCCTGGGTAGTACACAGGAGCGAATCCCGACGCGCGTATGCCGTCGAGCGAGGTCTCCGTGGCATTGAGCGTCGCCACGATCAGATACGAGCCGGGTGGCAATCCGAACAGCCGGTATCGGCCGCGATCGTCGGTGAGCCGCGGCCATCCGGTGCTCGCGCCGACCATCCGGCCGCCATTCTGTCGAAGGCGCACGGCGCGTACCAATACGCCCTGGAACGGTTCACCTGCACCATCCACGATCGTGCCGGCGATGGCACCGCCGCGTGCGAGCACCACCTCAACGTCGTGGGCGCGCAAATCGTCGCTGACGCGCACCATGAGCGCCATCTGGCTCTCGAGCAACGAACGGAAGTCGGGCATCAGATAGCCAGACTTGCCTGCCTCGATCGAGTAGTCGCCGTCTCTGAATCGGCCAAGGTCGAACCGGCCCTCTTCATCGGCGGTCACTGTCCGGATTTGGTTGTTGCCGGAGATCGACACCATGGCGCCGCTCACCGGCTGCCCGGTCGGCATGACGACCCGGCCCTTGATCGCGCCGGGGTTGTCGTCGGTTCTCTTGAAAAACTCCGCGGCCGCCGCAGCGGATCCAACCACCTGCGCCGACGGCAGTCGAGACAGCGGGACCTCGAAGTCCACGTCGCTTGTTTCCTGGCCCGAACGAACCTCGACCACGCGCGTCGGGCCGGGCATCCCGGGAGTCGTGATACCGGGGAACAGTGGTCGGCGACGCAAGACGATGCCCTGCACGGCCTCACGAGAGGGGTCAAGAGCTTGGACGATGCGCAAGACCTGTTGTGGCGGGTTAGACGCGACTGTGTAACGTCCGGCCGGCAGGCCTCCGATCCGGTACTCGCCGAGATCGTCGGTTTCGGCTTGATAGGTCGGCGCGGTTGCCGACGTGTCTTCGAGGGGGCGCGCCACTACTCGCGCGCCAATCGCCGGCAGGCCCTGCTCGACGACTCGTCCGGACATCACCGCCCCGCGCGCCAGGCGGACCTCGAGGTCGCGCGGAGTGCGTCGATCGCGTTCGATCACGGTGGACGCATACCCGGCTTTGGTGATCACGATCGCGGAGGTCGGTTCCGGCAACTCGATGACGAACCGTCCGTCTTCGTCGGTCAGCACCGGGCGGGTGCGGTCGTCACTCGGCTGCCACACCGATACGATGGCTCGGCGCAGCGGGCGATCGTTCGCGGCATCCACCACACGACCGCGAAACAACACCGCCGATGGCTGAGCCATCGCGACGGATGCCGGGACGATCAGCGCGAGAGCAAGCGCTGCCGTAGAGCGCACGCTTTAGCGTGCGCGGACACGGGCGAACGGGTCAATGGATTTCGTCAACGAGTGGGATGCCCGCCGCACACATCGGACATTCCGATGGCTTCCACAGTTCGCCGGGGAAGGACGCCAGTGTCTCGAGCGCGAGACCGTTCTCGCGCGCGAGGACGCTGGCCGCGGCCCCGCGTGTCGCGAGGGTGCCGATCGCCACCGGGTCGGCGCCGCATTCATACAGATCCTTCAGCGTGCCGAGCACCGCCGAGCCCGCGCCGATGACGTCGTTGATGATGACCACGCGCTTGCCGGCGACCAGCTCTCGCTGCTGGCCGGGCAAACGGTAGCTCACCCGAAACATCTCGTCCGACTTCGAATCCGCCTTCGCGTTGCGCGCTACAGTGGACAGGTCGAACCGCTCGGCGTAGGTGAACGGCACCTTCAAGCGCTTCGCTACCATCAGTGCGACGAACGCGCCTTCGACGAGCGGACCGCACACCACCTCGGGACGCTGCTCGGACAGACAATCGGCGAGCACCGTCGCGAGCTGTTCCACCGGCTCGGGCTGCACGCAGAGCAACTCCAGATTGAGCCACGTGTCGCCGTGGTGGCCAGACTCGAACTTGAAGTGGCCTTTGCGCCATGGCAGTAAGGCGGCCACTTCCTTCTCGAACAGATTCGACATCACAACTCCCAACGACCAACGCCCAATTCCCAACCACTCCCAATTCCCGACTTCCAACTCCCAATAACTCTCAACTTAACCTCCAATTGGACGCGGCTTGGGAGTTGGGAGTTGGAAGTTGGGAGTGGTTGGGAGTTGGGCGTTGGTAGTTGGTAGTTGACTAACTCCCGTCGCGAATCACACGACACGACTCGATATCGAAGCTCGTCTCACCGATATTCAGCCGCGTTTGATCGCGCAAGCTGGCCGCGAACTCGGCAAAGCGATGCGCGTCCGGGAAGTTGCTCGCGATGCCGAACGAGACACGGATCGCGCCGGCGCTCTTACCGCCTTCGTGGGCGATCATCTGCAGGAACAGCGGCAAATTGAGGTCAGCATTGCGCGCCAGCGCCGCGGCGACGTCCTCGTCGGTGATGCCTTCGGCCGTTTCTCCAGGACCGGGATTGCAGAAGCAGCCGGTGCGGAGTGAAATGCCCTGCAGGCCAGCCAGTTCCTCGACGCGCCGGTAATCGAGCAGATGTCCATCGGGGTCGTAGAAATTCATCGTCACGATCCCGCCGCGCATCGTCGTCGTCAGCGGGCCGTAGATGCGAACCATCGGACGTCCATTCGAGTGCCGCATCGCGATCAGCCGTTCGAGCAGCCAGCTGGTCAGGCAGTCCACGCGCGTGTGAATCGCGTCGATGCCGGCGCCGGCGAGGTGACGGAGCCCGAACTCGACCGCCGCGATCGCGAGGTAATTGAGCGTGCCGTCCTCGAACCCGGCCTCCCCGGGCGAGAGGATGTGACGACGGCCGCCAACGGTGGCGAAGTTCACGGTGCCGCCGGCAAACCACGGACGACGCAGTTTCGCGAGCACCGTTTTGCGGACGAGCAGACAGCCCACACCCGTGGGATAGCCGAACATCTTGTAGAACGAGATGCTGACGAAGTCCGGCTGGAGCTCACGCAGCGTCAACCGGTTCGTCGAGACGTACGCCGCCGCGTCGAGCAGCACGTCCCATCCGCGCTCGTGCGCATGCGCGATCAGCTCGAGCGGATGTTTGACGCCTGTGAAGTTCGACTGAGCGGGAAACGCGAACAGATTCGCCTCGCCGGGCCTGGCCTCGAACAGAAGCGCATCGAGTGCCGCGAGATCGAGACGAAGCTCGGGCACCGTGAGCGGCGCGTAACGGATGCTGGCCCCCGCCGCCCGCGCAAACTCGCGAATGCCGTTGACCGAGTTGTGATTGTCGGCCGAGAGCAGGAGCCGGCTGCTCGGCGAGAACGGATACGACTCGCCGACATGCTTCAACGCACCGGTCGCATTGGCAGTGAAGATCGCCGTGTAGTCGCCGATCGCCCCAAACCACTCGAGCACCGCGCGGCGCGCACGCTCGACGAGCGTCGTCGTTCGCGACGATGACGGACTGGCTGAATGCGGATTGCCGAGCGTCTGCTCGTTGAGCAGCTCGACATGCTGACGCACCTGCGACACCGCGTGCAGCCCGGCGCCGGTGTAATCGAGATAGATCTGCCCGTGCTCGTCCAGCCGCCCGTACTCGGCGGCGCGCAGCGCGTCGAGGTGCAGCGTGGACCGGTACTGCGGATAGTGCGCGAGAAACTCCGCGTACGCGTCGGTGGGTGTGGGGGCCACGGTCTTTGGTCGCTGGTCTCTGGTCTACGGTCTCTGGTCGGCGACTCTCACGTGATAGTAGTCGCCGGCACGCTCCACTGTCAGGTTCGCGTCGAACACTTCGCTCAGACGCACGGCAGTCAGCGCATCCTCCGGCATGCCGTCGTAGGCGACTTTTCCTTCGCGCAGCAGGACGACACGCCGCGTCTCAGGAACGATCTCGTCCACATGATGCGTGATCAGGATCAGCGTCGTGCCTTCCCGCATGAGACGACGGACGGTCTCCATGAAGCGATGTCGCGCGACGAGGTCGAGGCCAGTGGTCGGCTCATCGAGCACGAGCGCGTCCGGCCGCGTCACTAGCGCTCGCGCGATGAGCACGCGGCGCCGCTCACCGGTGGACATTTCATTGAGCGGCTTGATCGCCAGATGCGGCGCTTCGACGCGCGCCAGCGCGTCGCGTCCCTGATCGCGCATGGCGGCGTTCACGTCGTGGTGCGAGAACACGCCGTGACTGCCGAAGAACCCTGAGACTGCGGTATCGAGGCCGGACACTCGTCCGCCGGACGTGCTGAGCCCGAACGTCGCATCGAGATCGCCGGTGACTACACCCAGACGCGTACGCAGCTCGCCGATGTCCCAATGCTCGCGGCCGAACAGCCGGAGCGCCGGCGTGCCGTTGTCAGAGGCGCGCGGCCGGTCGTCGAGCGTGAGCAGCCGGATGAGCGACGTCTTGCCGGCGCCGTTCGGACCGAGGATCGCGGTGTGCTCGCCGGGATGGATGGCGAACGACAAACCGTCGAGCACACGGGTCCGGCCCCGAATGAGCGTGGCATTCACGAGTTCGAGAATCGGCGCCATCGCTGCCATTGTCCCTCGAAGCCCGGCGGCAATTGTGACGCTGTGCGGAACTGTATGTCCGGAGCAAACCGTGGGGAGTGTATTGGCATAGCTCGTTGATAGATGGCGAAGCTGAGATGTTTGGATCAAGCCGGTTTGCGGAGTGGCATACGGTTCCGCACAGCGTCACTCACGCCCGTGCGTTGAACGTCGCTTTCTAACGCCCTGCGAGCCCGCATGTCGCTCCGCAAAACCGACTTGATCCGAGCACCTCAGCATTCGCACCGCCGATCAACAAGCTTTGCCAAAACACTCCCCACGGTTTTGCTCCGGACATGCGAGCTCGCAGGGCGCTTGATACAAGACTGACCCAATATCTGCCCAGTCGTCACACACCCGGCTTTCCGCGTGTCCAAGAGGACAGATATCCTTTTGCTATGCACACCCATCTGACTGACGTTCTTTCGCGCCTGGACCGAGCGCGCGCCACCCTGCGCGGCGCCGTCGAGGCGATCCCGCCCGCCAAACAGCGGCAGCGTCCAGCGCCGGATCGCTGGTCGGCGGCCGAAGTGCTCGAGCATCTGACGCTCGTCGAGCGCATCTTCGGCGGACGCATCATGAAGGCGCTCGACGAGGCACGAACGGCGGGGCTGGCGTCGGAAGCGAATCCGCGTGCGCCACTGCCTGCTCCCGTCGAGGAGCGAATGGCCGATCGCGGCAACAAGCGGCAGGCGCCGGAGACGGCGCATCCCACCGGGAACGTGGATGTGGCCACTGGATGGGCGACGCTCGAGAGCAACCACAACGCGCTTCGCACGGCGCTGGCCGGATGCGATGGTCTGGCCTTGAGCCAGGTGACGCTCGATCACCCCTTCTTCGGAACGATGACCGTCTATCAGTGGGTCGAGCTGATGGCCGCCCACGAAGGACGGCATACGGAGCAGATCAGAGAGGTTGCGGCGGCGCTCACGTAACGCCGCAATCTCGTCCTTGGTCCTTAGTGCTTGGTCCTTAGTCCGTCCGGTCCGCCGCACCAAGGACCAAGGACGGACCAAGCACCAAGGACCAGGGACCACGGACTACGTTGACATCCCCCTGACATCGCTGCTCGTGCCGCCGGCAGCGGGGATATAGGACCTCAACACGTAGTCCATCACCATCCGATGTGCGCTGAAGCGCCAGCCGAGCGTGCGGATCGCACGCTTCATTCGCGCGATCCATTCGCGTGGCAGACCGTCGCGGTCGCGGTCGTAGTACATCGGCACGACCTCGTCTCGAAGCACACGGGCCAGCGCTCCGGCATCGCGCGCATCGTGCGTCGCCAGACTCGAGTGGGTCTCGCCTGAGCCAATCGCAAACCCGTTGAGACCGTCGTAGGCTTCCGCCCACCAGCCGTCGAGCACCGAGAGATTCAGCGCGCCGTTCAACACCACCTTCTGCCCACTTGTGCCGCAGGCTTCGAGCGGCCGCCTCGGGTTGTTCAGCCACACGTCCACGCCTTGGACCAGGTGACGGGCCACGTTGATGTCGTAGTCCTCGATGAACACGATCTTGCCGATGAACCTCGGGTCCCGCGCCAGATGGGCCACCTGCTGCAGCACGGTCTTGCCCGGGCCGTCGAGCGGATGCGACTTGCCGGCGAAGATCAACTGCACGGGCATCTGCGGATGATTGAGCAGCGCGTCGAGCGACTCGAGATCTTTCAGTAACAGGTTGGCGCGCTTGTAGGTCGCAAACCTCCGCGCAAATCCGATCGTCAGTGCGTCTCGGCTCAGCGCCCGGCGCAATTGCGCGATGACCGGTGCTGGTTCACCGCGGCGTTCTGCCTGCAGCACGACGCGACGCTGTGCCGCATCGATCAAGCTGGCTTTGAGCGCCTGATGCGCCTCCCACAACTCTCCATCGTCGATCTCCTCGATCGCGTCCCACATCGTCGAGTCACTGCTGCGCTCCATCCAGTTGGCGCCGAGGTGCCGGTCGTAGACGAGGCGCATCTGTGGCGCCAGCCAGGTGTTGACATGCACGCCATTGGTCACGTGGCCAATGGGAATCTGCTCTTCACGCACACCGGGAAAGAGCGGCATCCACATCGCGCGCGACACTTGCCCGTGCAGCGACGAGACGGCGTTCGCGCGATGACAACACCTGAGCGCGAGCACCGTCATGCAGAATCCCTCGCGCGGGTCGTAGGGATTGACGCGACCGAAGGCGAGGAACGACTCGTAGGCCATGCCCAGGGTGTCGCGCAGCGGTCCGAGGTGCTCTTCGACGAGCTCGGGCGCGAACCGGTCGTGGCCGGCCGGCACCGGGGTATGCGTGGTGAAGACGACCTGCGACGCGACCCGCCGCGTCGCTTCTTCCACACTGAGGCCTTCGGTATCCATCCGGCATCGAATCAGCTCGAGCGCTGCGAACGCGCTGTGCCCTTCGTTGAGATGAATCACGCCGGGCGAGATCCCCAGACCGGCAAGGGCTTTCACGCCGCCGATGCCGAGCAGCAGTTCCTGACGGATGCGGATGCGATCGTCGCCGCCGTAGAGTCGCGCCGTCAGCTCGCGGTCTTCCGGGCCGTTGCCGTCCACGTTCGAGTCGAGCAGCAGCAGCCTGGTCCGTCCCACCAACGCTTCCCAGACGCGGGCACCGATTGTCCCTGTCCGCGTCTGAATCTCCACCGTCACCGGCAACCCGTCGCGCGTCGCCGGCTTCATCGGGAGCAGCCGATGATCGACGTCGATGTACTCCTCGTGCTGCCAGCCGTCGCGGTCGAGCCGCTGACGGAAATAGCCCTGGTCGTAGTACAGGCCGACGCCGACGAGCGGAATGCCCAGATCGGACGCGCTCTTGAGGTGATCGCCGGCGAGAATGCCAAGGCCGCCGGAATAGATCGGCATCGACTCGTGCAGCCCGAACTCGGCTGAGAAGTACGCCACCGGCCGCGCGCCGAGCACGCTGGCGTAACGCGCGCCCCACGTGTGCTTGTTCTTCAAGTACTCCTGCAGGCGGCGATACGCATGGTTGATGCGGCCGTGCAGTGCCATCTGCGCGGCGCGGCTCTCGAGGCGATCGAGCTCTATCTGGCGCAGCATCGCGATCGGGTTGTGATCGCACTGCTGCCACAGCACCGGATCGAGATCGCGAAACAAACTCACGCTCTCGGGGTCCCAGCTCCACCACAGGTTCTGCGCGAGTGCCGACAGCCGCTGGTGCACCGGCGCGACGAACTGTCCAACCGTCCGCGCCTCAGCGACGATCGATGACAGTTGCGCGCCAGCCGTCATCAGCGTCTGAACATCGTCTTCCGTGAAGGCACGAGACTCGCGCGTCTGCAGGACCAGCACGCCTTGCAGCACGCCGCGATCGATCATCGGCACCCCGAGGAAGGTACGGAAGGGATCCTCGCCAGCGTCGCGGAAGTACTTGAAACGCGGATGCGCGATCGCATCGGGGACGACGATCGGCTTCACCTGCTCGGCGACGAGGCCAGCCAGGCCCTCGGTGATCCGCATGCGAACCTGTCCAACGCTCTCGGGCCGCAGGCCCTCGGTCGCCGCCAGCACGAGATTGGCGCGATCGGGCTCGAGGAGATAGATGGAGCAGACGTCGGTGGTGAAGCGCTGCCGGATCAGCGTGGCGATATTGGTGAGCGTTTCGGAAGGGTTACCGTTCCCAGAGACCAGCCGACTGAGTTCGTCAGCCGTCCAGAAGGAGGAGATGGAGTCCTGGACAGACTGCGCATCGTGATCGGTGTGCACGGATGGCCTCCGGGGGTCGAATCGCCTGCTTCGCCGAAGCGTGGCGAAGCGGGTGCGCTGGGTAGCAAGAACGCTGCCTCGATGCGCAGCCACGTTTGGCCGTGGGTACCGAGCTGCTATTCAGACACTTCCGTTGCCGAGATCAGTCGGTCCTACATGTTCGTGTGAATCGAGGAGGGTCGGAGTGGGGTCAGAGACGACTCGGACCCCAATTTGACCCCCGAATTTGGCGGGGAAATCGCGCACGAGGCAAGAACTGCGTGCGGCGACTGCGATGGCTCGGAGGTTGCTCTCTGCCGGCGCCATGAGCTTTGCTGCTGTCGTCGATCGCGTGCGCGGAGAATTCGTGGAGATGCCGGGTCTCGAGCTCACGCTCCCACAGGCCGTGCGCCTGTGGACGCTCGGCGCCGATGACTGCCGCTATGTCATTGACGCGCTCGTCGATGTCGGCTTTCTCAAATGGACGGCGCGGCGCACCATCGTGCGCACCGGGATGAATCTCCCGGTCGGACGCGAGACCGATACGGCCGACATTCCTGTCAGGCGACTTGGACGAAGCAACAAATCCGTTTGAGTTGAACGCCTCCGAGTCGGACCGATCCCGTGGCCTCGCCCCGTTCCCTGACCCTCGTGCCTGCGCCTGAGCCGCGCCCCGAGGGGCCGGCTGGCGCGTTGTTCGCTCACTACGGGCTCGATCACGCCTACGACGAGATGTTCGACCGGGCGGCGCGCCCCCATCCGCACTATCGCCCGCTCGTGGACGAACTGCTCGGGGTGGCGCCCGACGAACTCCGGCGCCGACAGCTCGAAGCCGACCGCGCCTTCCTCACCCAGGGCATCACGTTCACCGTCTACGGCGACGAGCAGGGCACCGAGCGCATCTTCCCGTTCGATCTGCTGCCGAGGATTCTGACCGGGAGGGAGTGGGAGACGCTCGAACGCGGGCTCGCGCAGCGTCTCACCGCCATCAATCTGTTCCTGAAGGACATCTACCACGAGGGTCGCATCCTCGCGGAAGGCGTGGTCCCGCGCGAGCTGGTGCACAGCTGCCGGCACTATCGCCGCGAGATGCGCGGCGTCCACGTGCACAAGGACATCTACGTCTCGATCGCAGGCACCGATTTGATTCGGCTCGAGGACGGGCGGTTCGTCGTGCTCGAGGACAACCTGCGCGTGCCGAGTGGCGTGTCCTACATGCTCGCCAACCGCGAAGTCACCAAGCGCGTCTTCCCCGGTCTCTTCAGCCGCTACAACGTCAAGCCAATCGCCCACTACGGGCAGGCACTGCTGGCGACATTGCGCACGCTCGCGCCTGCGACGCGACCGGATCCGACGATCGTCGTGCTGACGCCTGGCGTCGGAAACTCCGCCTACTTCGAGCATGCGTTCCTCGCCCGCGAAATGGGCCTGCCGCTGGTCGAAGGCCGCGACCTGCTCGTCCACGCCAACATCGTCTACATGCGAACGACGTCGGGGCTCCGGCGCGTGGATGTCATCTATCGCCGCGTGGACGACGACTTCCTGGATCCACTGGCATTCAGGACCGACTCGCATCTCGGCGTCGCGGGACTGCTGAACGCGTATCGCGCCGGCAACGTGTCGCTGGCGAACGCGATCGGCACCGGAATCGCCGACGACAAAGCGCTCTACGCCTACATCCCCGCGATCATCCGCTTCTACATGTCGGAGGACCCGATCCTGCCGAACGTAGACACCTATCTGCTCGGCAACCCGTCCGATCGCACGTATGTGCTCGAGCACCTCGACTCGCTCGTGGTGAAGGCGGTCGGCGAATCAGGCGGATACGGCATGCTCGTTGGCCCGCATAGCACAAAGGCCCAGCGCGACGAGTTCCGCGACCGCATCCTGACCGACCCGCGCAACTTCATCGCCCAGCCCACACTGGCGCTGTCGCGCGCCGCATGCTTCATCGACGGCGGCATCGAGGCGCGTCATGTGGATTTGCGGCCATACGTGCTGTATGGCGATCGCGTGACAGTCGTGCCGGGAGGACTGACACGCGTCGCGCTTCGCAAGGGATCGCTGGTGGTGAATTCTTCGCAAGGCGGGGGAAGTAAAGACACGTGGGTCTTGCTGGACTGACGCATGTCAATTCCCAACTCCCAATGACCAACGCCCAACCACTCCCAATCGCCAACTCCCAATGGTTCGGGACCGGGCGCGGCTTGCTTGGGAATTGGGAGTTGGAAGTGGTTGGGCGTTGGAAGTTGGGCGTTGGGAATTGACGAGAGACAAGAGATGCTGCTCTCCCGTGTCGCCGACGCCCTCTACTGGATCAGCCGCTATCTCGAGCGCGCCGAACATACCGCGCGCTTGATCGACGTCGCGATCGATCACGGTCTTGGCCGCGCGTCGCCAGCGGAAGGGACCGCCATCGAGCGGCTGTATCAAAGCATCGGCCTCGACCAACCAGGACATCCGACGGCACTCGCCGGCATGGCGCTGTTCGACGTCGCGAGCCGCAACTCGGTCGCCGCATGCATCACGACGGCCCGCGAGAATGCGAGTCAGGTGCGCGAGGAAATCAGCTCCGAGATGTGGCAGCAGCTCAATGAGCTCTACCTACGCGTGAAACAGATGCGCGACGAAGGATCGTGGAGTGCGCGCACACACTTCGCCTCGCGCAGCGTCATTGAAGGCGTGCACCTGTTTCAGGGCGTCACCGACGCGACGATGGGTCACGGCGAGGGCTGGCAGTACCTGCAAGTCGGGCGCTATCTCGAGCGGGCCGTGTCCACCGCCGCGCTCCTCGAGCTGTTCGTCGCGGATGGATATGACGAGGGACTGGCGCCGCGCGACCAGGTCGAATGGGTCGCGCTGCTGCGATCGTGCTCGGCGCTCGAGGCCTACTGCCGTCACTACACCGCCGACGTCCGCTCGGAACGCGTCGCTGAGTTCCTGTTGCTCAACGAAACGTTTCCGCGATCGGTGCGCTTTGCCGCGGCGCGGCTCGAGACCGCACTGCGCGCGCTGGCCAGCTCCAGCGGGCACAGCGCGGGCGGACGTGCGGAACGGCTCGCCGGCCGCCTGCGTGCCTCGCTCGACTACGGCCAGGTGGACGAGATCCTCGATGACGGTCCGCAGGCGTATCTCGCGGGTATCGGCCGTCAGTGCACGCAGATCCACTCGGCGCTCTACCAGACCTACGTGTCGTACTCGATCGACACCGCGCTGCCGGCTTAGCCGGTTGGTGGTTGGTGGTTGGTGGATGGTGATTAGTGGTTGGTGGTCAGAGACCTGAGACCACAGACCAGAGACTGTAGACCATAGACGAGAGACCGAAGACCAGCGACATGCGCTACTCAATCCGTCACGTCACGCGCTTCACCTACGACGCGCCCATCACCGAAAGCGTGATGGAGGCGCGCATGCAGCCACGCAGCGACGACAATCAACGCTGCCTGCACTTCGCGCTGACGACGATGCCCGAGTCGCGGGTGATGATGTATCAGGACCACGACGGCAATACCGTCCATCACTTCGACATTCCCGCCCGTCACTCGCGTTTGACGGTGACCGCCGACGCGCTCGTCGAGTGTTTGCCGCACCGGCCACTACCCCACCGCCTCGGCCCGGGCGCATGGACAGCGCTCGACCAGCTGACGGCGTCTGGCGAATCGCACGAATTCCTGTCGTCGAGCACATTCGTGACTGACGGATCCGCGCTCGAGCGCTTTCGTCAGGAACTGCGTCTCGACCGCGGCCACGATCCGCTCGTGACGCTCCGCCGCTTGATGGGTGAGATGTACGCGCGCTTCGAATACAGCCCGCGCAGCACGCGGGTCGATTCGCCGATTGACGAAGCGCTCGAGACGCGGCGCGGCGTGTGCCAGGACTTCGCGCATATCTTCCTCGCGCTGGCCCGGCCGCTCGGCGTGCCGGCTCGCTACGTCAGCGGTTATCTGTTCAGGGATGTGGGCAGCTCCGATCGATCCGCAGACGGGGCCACGCACGCCTGGGTCGAGGTGCTGCTGCCGGATCTCGGGTGGGTCGGATTCGATCCGACCAACAACCTCGTGGTCGACGATCGCCACGTGCGCGTGGCGATCGGACGCGACTACGCGGACGTGCCGCCGACGCGCGGCGTCTACAAAGGCAGCAGCGCCGTGCGAAGCGAGCTGGGCGTGGCGGTGCGAGTCGGGCCGGTCAAGTCGTCGCTGACCAACGACGTCCCGTTCACGCCCTGGATGTCGCGCGAGGCGGGCGCGCCGCTGCGCGACGAGGACACGGCGCAACAACAGTCACAACAGTAGCTACCGGAGAATGTCGGTTGTCCGTGGACCGCGTTTACCGCACGCGTTCGAGATCGGCAGCGGCGGCTTCGATCAGCGCTTTCTCGCGCTCGAGCGCACGGGCCACGCGTGCGATCTCGGCGTCGGCCTCGGTGTAGTTCTTCTGCTCAATCGCCTCACGCACGCCTGGCATCGTCTTCACCGCATAACCCGTGTAGTAGCCCGGCGCGTAGAGCAGATGCCGATACCACGGCCGCCGCGGGAGACCGGCGGAGTCGGTCAGCTGACGTTCGCTCTGGATCAGCCGCAGATTGACGGCACGCGCCGATTCGGGCGTCATCTTCGACCGCGCGGCGTCCATCGCCTTCCGATAACGATCGGCAGCGCGTGTCAGCGCGTTGGCGGCATTCTCGAGCGGCGCGAAATTCAACGCCGGCGGCATGTCCTCTAGCGCCGGGGCCTTCACTGGACGACGGCGATCGGCGACCGAGGCGAAGACGCCCTCCTCGATCTGCCGGTTGCGCTCGCGCACCTCGTCCTGCCGTTCTTTGAGCAGCGTCTGCAGCTCGCGCACGTAGGTCTGGGCGGTGTCCGCGAGGTGCGTGAACTGGAACGGCATCAGGTCGGCCTCGGCCAGCCTGATGACCAGCGTGCCCACGGTCTGCGCCAGCGCGCGGCCGTAGGCGAAGTCGGTGTCGAGGAACTTCGTGAAGTGGTAGTAGTCGTCGTAGATCGAGTGGTAGATCCCGTCGGATTCGTCGAGGCCGGCAAACGACAGATTGAGCGAGGGGATGCCGGCGTGCTGCAGGAACGGCGAATAGTCGGATCCTGAGCCGAGCGCGCTGATGCGCAAGTCAGCGCGGCCGCGAACGTCGGCGCGCTGCGCCGGCGCCGTCGTGGAGATCGCGCGCGCCTGCATGCGCTTCCAGACCGATTCCTTCGTTTCGGGGTCTTCGATGTCGCGCGCCACACTGTTGAGGAATCCTTCGAGTGCGTGCGAGCCGCCAGCGCTCAGGAAGCCACGGCCGTTGCCGTCAGTGTTGACATACACCGCGGCCTTGTCGCGCAGCTCCTGGACGTGATCCTCGACCCATTCGGTCGAGCCGAGCAGTCCCTGCTCTTCACCGTCCCACGCCGCGTAGACGATCGTCCGCTTCGGCCGCCATCCGCGCTTGGCCAGATCGCCCAGCGCGCGCGCTTCCTCGAGCTCCGCCGACATGCCGCTGCCCGGATCCTGGGCGCCGTTGACCCAGGCATCGTGGTGGTTGCCGCGAATGATCCACTCGTCGGGATACGTCGATCCCGTCAGCCGCGCGATGACGTTGTTCGCGCGCTTCAGGCTCCAGTCGAAGGCGAGCTTCAGATGCACTCGCGCGGTGCTCGGGCCCAGGCGATACGTGATCGGCAGCGCGCCGCGCCAGTCTGCCGGCGCGGCGGGTCCGCTGAGCGCCGCAAGGAGCGGTTGCGCGTCGCCGTAGGAGATCGGCAGCACCGGGATCTTCGTCAGCGTGGTCACGGCCTTGATGTCGAGACGCTTGGCCGAGGCGGTGGCACCGATCTCCGGCGTCAACGGATCGCCGGGATACGTGGGCATGTCCATCACGCTGCCGCGCTGGACACCGTCGCGGTTGCGCATCGGGCCGTCGGGAAACACGCCGTCAACGTAGAACCCATCGTCTCTGGGATCGGAGTAGATCAGACAGCCGATGGCGCCGTTCTCAGCGGCAACCTTGGGTTTGATGCCGCGCCACGACTGGCCGTAGCGCGCGATCACAATTGCGCCCTTGACCGAGATCCCGCGGCGGGCGAGCTCCTCGTAGTCGGCGGGTCGGCCGTAGTTGACGTAGACGAGCGGTCCGGTGACGTCGCCATCCACCGAGTAGGCATTGAACGACGGCAACTGCTCGGACTTCTGTGACGAGGTCGGATCGACGGCGACGGCCGGCTCTTCGAGCGCGGCCTTGAACGGCGTTGGCCCGAGGAGTTCGAGGACGCGCTCCTTCGGCGTCGGAAACAGCACGTCGTAGGATTCGATCTTCGCGTCCCAGCCCCATTCCTTGAAGCGCGCGAGGATCCAGTCGGCGTTCTGCTTGCCGTACGCCGAGCCGAGATGATGCGGGCGCGCCGCCATCACGCGCATGTATTCGCCGATGTTCTTCGCGTCGATCGATCCGCGGAAGGTCACGTCCGTGGCCGGCGACTGCGCGGTCACACGTACGATGCCGACCAGGACCACCGCCAGCGCGCCTGCCTGCACCAGCCCCTTCATCCTCGCTCCCTCCACACTTCCCTCTACAATACCGGATCGAATCGTGAACGAGACATGGCAGCGGCGAGCCCTCTATGTCGCCGGCGCCTGGAACATCATCGGCGGCGCCAGCGCGCTCGCGAATCCAGACGCGCATTTCGCGCAGTTCTACACGTCAGCGCTGTCGCTCGAGAATCCCTTGCAGGCGTTCTTCTATCGAACGACATGGATCAACGCCATCGCATGGGGCGTGGGATATGCGATGGCTGGGCGGTTTGCCGGCGCCAGAGTCCCGGTGCTCACCGCGGGTGGCGGTGGCAAGGTGGCGTATTGTGGCGCCTGTATCGGCCTGTTTGTCAGCGGAGTCGGCAATACCTGGCTGCTCGCCACCGGCATTGCCGACGTGCTGTTCGCGGCGCTCTTCGCCGCGATTCTGTTGCGTCGCGCATCCTGATGCGCCGCGCATTCTGATGCGCCGCAATCGGGCTACACGCTGACGACGTCGCGCTTGGCGCTGCGCGCGACGGCTTCGCGTGGGTTGATCGCGTTGAACGCCAACGCAGCCACTGCCGCACCGGCGAAGTCGGCGACGAGGAAGATCCAGATATTGGCGGCCGACGACAGGCCCATCATCGTCACGCCCACGGCCACCGCCGGATTGAACACACCGCCCGATACGCCGCCTACCGCGAACGCGCCGGCCATCACGGTGAAGCCAATCGCCAGACCATAGTTCGAGTTGCCGTCGGTCGCCTTCGCGGTCGCGACGTTCAGCACCACCCACGCGAGCGCAAACGTGAAGACGAACTCGGCGAGCAACGCCGGACCGATGGCCGGAGCCCCGGCGGTGACTGCGCCCATCGCGCCGGCTCCCTTCAGCGTGCCGACGACGAACGCCGCCAGCACCGCGCCCACAACTTGCGCCAGCACGTAGCCAGGAACGTCGTTGAGTGGACACTTCCCACGTAGATAGACAGCCAGAGTCACCGCGGGGTTGTAATGCGCACCTGAGACATGGCCACCCGCATACACCATGATCATCAGGGCCGCCCCGATCGCTAGCGGCGCAAGCGTACCGGCTCCGGGCGCGATGACGGTCATACCGATGGTGAGCACCAGAAAGAAGGTCCCAATGAACTCGACGGCGTATTTGCTCATGGTTCCTCGCTGGATGTGAAAGGGGGACGCGCGCGGCGGAGCGTAGCACAGGTCGCGCGGTTCAAGGACAGCGCGTCACTGCCGATTCAGAGAGCGGATGTCTGTGTGCCCGGAGTGTCGATGACTGTCAGATTCCGTGTGGTTGCACTCTTTGTCATGCTGCTCGGCAGCGGCGCAATTGCCGCCGGCACGGACCCGTCTGCCCCGCGGACGCCGCAGGAAGCCCTCGGTCTCCTCAAGGCCGGCAACGACCGCTTTGCGCGCAACGCGTCGATCCCGGTGTCACTGAGCGTCAACCGACGCCGCGAGCTCGCCGACGCGCAGCATCCGTTGGCGATCGTCCTCTCGTGTGCGGATTCGCGCGTCCCCCCGGAGTTGGTGTTCAACGTCGGGCTCGGGGATTTGTTCGTCATCCGCACCGCTGGTGAAGTGATCGATCGCTCAATCCTCGGCAGCGTGGAGTACGGCGCCGACCACCTGCACATTCCTTTGCTCGTGGTCATGGGCCACGAATCGTGCGGCGCGGTGAAGGCGGCAGCCGAGGCCAAGGCTGCCGCGGCCAGTCCGAATCTCGACTACCTGCTCAAGGCCATCCAGGCGGTGCGCAAGCCAAGCACCCAGGAACGCGATGAGATCAAGACCCTGGTGCTCGCGAACGTCGAGCAGGTGATCAACGACGCCATGGCGAAGAGCGCAATACTGCCGCGTCTCGTAGACGAGGGCCGTCTCACCGTCGTGGGTGCCTATTACGAGTTGGTGAGCGGCCGCGTGATCTTCTCCGAGCCTGTGACGGCGCACGTGATGCCGGCGCACGAGGTCAGACACTGACGTGCCTCGACGACTGAGTGCGGCGATCGCGATCTGTCTACTGGCAGGATCAGCACGGCTGGCTGCCCAGGATCACGCCACGACTGCGACAAAACCCCAGAGCGTGCAGGTGACGCCAACAACCGTGCCGGCAGCGAAAGTGGCCGCCGCCGTGGCTGAGGCCTTGCGCGCAGCCGAAGCCGCCGAAGCCAGGCGCGCCGGACGCGTCACGACGACGCGACCTCCTGTTCCGAGATCGACGGCCGCGGCCGCAATGCCGGCGCGGATTTATGAGGTGCGCTGGCCGGAACAGCGGATGGTCGTGCAGTGGCCCGGCACCTCCGACGAGCGGGTGACATTGATTTGGCCTGACAGCTTCTAGGCCCGTTCCCATTCCGACGACTCTAGTCCCTGGTGCTTAGTCCTTGGTCCGTACCTGGTCCCTGGTCCTTCGTCCCTGTCACGCCCGGGACCCGAATCGTCCGAAATGCCTCTCGCTCTCGTCCGGTGCCCCGTCGTCCACGTTCACGACCTCGAATCTCTTGTCCGCGTTCAATGACCATGAGAGCGGAATAAAGACTGTGGCGCCGTGCCCATGATGCTCGATTAGTACGTCCCGCTGCCGCACGCCCATGCGTGCGATTTCTCCAGCAGGGTTTACGCGCACGAATGGCCCCAGGACGGACCATGAACCAAGGACGAAGGACCTAAGGACGCGCGCTCGAAGAGCGCGCCCGCCTTCAGCCCTTCACGTAGGACATCTTCTCGGCGATCTTTCCGTCGCGCACGCGGAAGACGTCCACTCCCCTGACATGCCCGGGCTTGTCGTCACGGACCCACCTGTACGTCCAGCGAACGATGCAGCGGTCGCCCGACGTGATCATCTCCTCGGTTTCGAAGTGGGCCTGTGGCGAACGCCGGAAGAACTCTTCCCAGAAGGCGCGGACAGCCTCGTGCCCGCTGATGCGCGTTCCGTCGGGCGCGGGACGGGTGTTCTCGAACACACAGTCCTCGGTCATCCAGCTCATGATGCCGGCCACATCGTGACGGTTGAATGCCTCGTTGAAGCGGTCCACGGCGGTTCGGGTCGCATCGGACATGGACGGCAGTCTAGCCTGCCGTGCACGAATCAGACGATGGCTCGGCTTCAACAGCCGGGCCTCGTGTTACAGTGAGTCGAGCCCCAGCTAAACCTAATACCTCTCGACCCTTAAAGGTCCGACCCGTTCCGGACGAAATAAGGGGGAGACGGCCTTGTCTATCTGCCGGGCTCAAGGGACACAACATGGTCTTTCGCCGAATTGCGCACTCTCTCACTGTACTTCTGCTGCTGAGCGCGACCGCGTCTGCTCAGACGGCGGAGCCGGTCGCGACCTTCAAATCCGGTGTGGACCTGGTTTCCGTAACAGCCGTCGTGCGCGATAAGAAGGGCAAGGTTGTCCGGTCCCTGCAACCCAAGGACTTTGCGGTGGCCGAGGACGGGAAAGACCGGAAGATCATCAGCATCCAGTCCGACGCCAATGCGCCGGCCAGCATCGCGTTCCTCGTGGACAGCAGCGGCAGCATGGCCCTCGGAAGCGCCCGCCAGTCGTCAAAGCACATCTGCGACTGGGTCCTTTCCACGCTGGACAAGCAAAAAGACGATGCCGCCCTTTTGAGCTTTGATACGCGACTGGTCACGCTGCGCGAGTTCACCGGCAGCTTCGAGCACGTGCGCACCGGCCTCGACGAGATCGGCGCCTGGGGCGCGACCTCGATCTACGACGCCATCGCCGGCACCTCGGCGCTGGTCGCCGACCGGGCACGCAACCGCCGGGCGGTCATCGTCCTGACGGACGGCGCCGACAACTGGAGCAGCTACACGCCGGAGGAAGTGGCGTGGATCGCCAGCACGATCGACGTCCCCGTCTACGTGTTTGCGGTGGGAGACGGCGTCACCGCCGAAGCCGCGGCCGCGAATCCGAAGGCGATCTATAGCCCGCTCGCCGAGCTCGCGCGCGCGACCGGCGGCGACTTCTTCGTCGCGAACAGTCCGGCCCTCGCCGTCACCGGCATCACGCGCCTCGTAGACGAGCTCCGCCACCAGTACCTGATTGCGTTCGAGCCCTCGAGCGCCCAGGGCATGCGCCGCATCGAAATCCGCACCCGCAAGGCCGACTTTAGAGTCAGTTCCCGCAAGTGGTACGCGGGCGGAACGACGAACTAACCTCGGTCAGGTCAAAGGGCAAAAGGCAAACGTCAAAGGCGAGGTCCTGGGTTTAGGTCCTAGTTCCTAGGTCCCAGGTCCTGGGCCTAGGTCTGCGTTCCTGACCTTTGCCATTTGACAGTTGACCTTTGACCTGACTTTGCCCTCTATAATGCCCTCCCGTCAGGAGGGCTGCTCATGCGCCGCACTGTTTCCGTGCCCAGTCCGATTCTCATCATCGTCCTGTTCTTGCTGGCCGCGGTCGCGTACAGCACCAGCCAGGCCCAGAGCCCGGCCGGCGCCAAGCGCCGGAGCCTCCAGGACTGGCCGACCGGCCATTACAAAGTCGCCGATAACTGGCCCAAGCCACTGCCCGACACTCGGCATTCGCACGAGGGATGGACGTGGGGCTCGTTTGGTGGCGTCTACGCCGAGAATCCCGATCGCATCTGGGTCGCCATGCGCGGCGAGCTGCCGCTGCCGCAAGGCGCCAAGCCGTGGACGCCGTACGCCGCGCTCAATCCGTCGCGCGGCAATGCCACGGGTAACGGCGACGGCATCACAGCGACATGCGAGTCGGAGCCGAAGCGCGGGTGGGAACGCCGCTTCGAGCACTCGATCTACATCTTGAACCAGAAGGGCGAGCTGGTCGGCGAGTGGCCGCATCTCGACAAGATGTTTTCTCAGCTCCCCTGTGGCCGCGGACCGCATCAGATCAAGATCAGCCCGTACGACAAGGAAAAGCACGTCTGGATCATCGACGACCAGCTGCACATGATCTATCGCTTCACCTATGACGGGAAGCTGGTGCACAGCAAGGGCGAGCTCGGCAAACGCGGCCGCGGACCCAACACCTTCGACCGTCCGACGGACATCGCCTGGCTGCCCGACGGCACGTACTTCATCACCGACGGCTACGGCGGCACGCGCGTCGCGAAGTACGACGCGAAGGACAACTTCATCAAGGACTGGGGCGGCCCGCCGAAGGATCCGAAAAACCCGGGACCGAACGAGTTCAACACCGTGCACAGCATCGCTATCAGCCGCGATCAGCGTCTCTTCGTCGTCGATCGCGGGCACTCGCGCATGCAGGTGTTCAACACCGACGGCAAGTTCCTCGATATGTGGACGCTGAAGTCACCGAACTGGCCAGAGAATCAGAACACGCTGATGGTGAATCACTTCATCGATCAGAACGGCTTCATCTGGGTCGGCGACGCGCCGACGAGCCGCATCCTCAAGTTCGATCTGAACGGCAACTTCCTCTACGGCTGGGGGGCACCGGGTGGACAGGCGGGACGGCTCAACTGTTCGCACGGGATCTCGACCGATCAATTAGGCAATTTGTATCTCGCGGATTGCTTCGCTGGGCGCTTGCAGAAGTTCGAGCCGGTCGCGGGCGCCGATCCTGCGAAGATCGCCGGCCAGATCCTGAGGACGTGGGATACCTGGAAGAAGTGAGGGTGTACATTTAGCAGCGTAGGCCGGGTCTTGCTCTTTAGACCCGGCGCTCGCTGCTATGGATCTCGTCACACTCGGACGCACGCTGGGGTTTTCATTCGCCGCCGGCGTGAATCTCTACGCGACGGTGGCGATGCTCGGACTCGCCGCCCGATACGGGTGGGTGGACCTGCCGTCGCAGTACCAAACGTTCAACAACCCCTTCATCATCGGTACGGCGCTCGTGCTGTACTTCGTCGAGTTCTTCGCCGACAAGATTCCCTACTTCGACTCGCTGTGGGACATCCTTCACACGGCGATCCGTCCGCTGGGCGGCGCCTTGATCGCCGTCACCACGTTGGGCGACGCCTCACCAGGAGTAGAAGGACTCGTCGCGCTTCTCGGCGGCACCGTCGCTGCCGGAAGTCATCTCACGAAGACGAGCACGCGCGCGGTCGCGAATACGAGTCCTGAGCCGGCATCCAACTGGGCGCTCAGCTTGAGCGAAGACGTCTTCGTCGTCGGACTCGGGTATCTCGCGCTCGCCCATCCGATCGCGGCGCTCGTCGTCGCCGGCGTCTTGCTTGCGCTGATTGTGATCTTCGCCGCCGTGATCGTGCGGACGGTGCGACGGTGGTTCTCGCGGCGGCGAGTGGCCGCCGCGACCTGACTTCGTGGAAGGTTCGTCGTCCATAACGACTGGCCGCTCCGTTGTCGCGGCCAGGACATCTCCGTCGACGGCTCGTTGTGATTGACACTCCTGCCGTCTATGCGGACCACTAGAACTTCACGCCGACACCGAAGCGGACTTCGTTGGTGGTGAGATTGCTGCCGAGCGACAGCGCCTCTAGCCAGCTATCCGAGAAGACGCGGTGATATCGATAACCCGCATCGGCGATGAAGTTGCCGGCGTGCAGCGTCACGCCTGCGCCGACCGTGCCGATCGGCGCGGTTTGATTCAGAAACGCGAGACCGGCGTTGGTGAAGACGCCGGGCAGACCATCGAGTCCGCTGACATGCGGTGTGAGGCGTGCGATCCCACCGGAGGCTTCAGCGTATGGGCGCACCGCGCCTGAGCCGCTCGTCAAGCGAACGCCGCCCTGCGCGTAGAACGCCGACGCGCTCAGTCCAACCGGACTCAGATCGAAGAGCAACTGCGTTCTGGACGGGAGGATGTTACTCAGACGGCCCACTTCGCCCATGAACTGTATGTTCGGCGTGAGATCGCCGGTAATCACCCCGCCGAAGTTCGTGTTCGGCGTCGTGAAGCTGCCCATGCCGAGTCCGCCGAACCCTTGCAGCGACGCGCGGGGTTCCTGCGCGGACGCAGTCGAGGTCAGAAGCACTGTGGCGAGCAGGATCGCCGCGAACGACGTGATACGCATGGTCATCCTCAATGACTTGTCTCGCCGTAGCCTTTGGCGAAGGCGGACGCTGGCATTCTCGATTCGGGCAAGAGTCGTACCCGCTCGGATGTCGTCGATCGTCGAGAAAACACGACGCGTGGCCTTCGCTCGCGTCGCGCCTGTCCCCCGTGGACGACAATAGGCTGAGCCCTGGAGGCCGTGATGACGTTCGACGTGCTGCAGACAACGGTGGACTATCACTACTGGGCGCGCGATCGTCTGTTCGTCGCCGTGGACACGTTGACCGATGAGCAGTTGAGGCGGCCGCTCGGTAACAGCTTCTCGTCGATCTTCGACACGATGGCGCATCTGTGCGGCGCCGACTGGATCTGGCGCTCGCGCTGGGAAGGTGAATCGCCGATGGCGCTGCCGAAGCCGGAGACGTACGGCGATCTCGACGCGATCCGCGCCGCGTGGATGGATGAAGAGCAGCGCATTCGCGCGATCGTGAGTCGGCTCGGACCGGAGGGCATCCTGCGCCCGATCGACTACACCGGCTGGGACGGACGCCGGCAGGCGCAGCCGTTCTGGCAGATGCTGCAGCACCTGGTCAACCACGGCTCGTATCATCGCGGCCAGGTGACGACGATGCTGCGGCAGATGGGTGTGCAGCCGGCGAAGAGCATGGACCTGATCGCCTTCTACCGCGAGCGCGCGGCGCTCACCTAACGACGACGACGACACGTACTCGAGCGCTTCAGCCGACGGCATGCCGCGTCGCGGCCGCGACTCGCACGCCGGGAAATTGTCTGCGCTCGTACCCTGACGCTTCCCGCGCGTGTAGTTGCTCACTCGCGCGACATGCGCCTCTGGCTCAAAACGTTCTTGGTACTTCGCCACATCGCGAACACTTGGACGGAACACGCGCGGAGTGAATCGCTCCGCCAATTTCCGGCTTCGCCATGAGCTCGGCATGCTCACACGCGTCCGCCACGCGGCACGCCGTCGGCACTTCGTACCAACCGCTGCGAGCAGGCACCAACTCGCGTCAGCTCGTCGCACCGACATCGTCAGCCCCCTCGCACCGACACGCAATAGAACCCTCGCACCGACAGCGTCAGCCCCTCGCACCGATACACGATAGGAGTTTGCACCGATGAGCGAGAGCTCCATCGCACCGACTTCCCATCGCTGACGGCCGTACGCCGTAGTAACATCTGCGAGTTCAGGAGATTGCCGATGAATCGACGTGTGGGCCTTCTCGTCGTGCTCGCGATTGCCATGCTCGGCGTTTACGTGCGCGCCCAGTTTGGCGATGCGCCGGCCAAGCTCGACACCATCAAGATCAAGGACGACCTGTTCGTCATCCACAACGACTTCGTGCCCGGCAACACCACCGTGCTGGTGACGAACCAGGGCGTGGTGCTCGTGGACGACAAGTTCGAGATCGACCACGAGAACATCATGGCGCAGCTGAAAAAGATCACGAATCAGCCAGTGAGGTACGTGATCAACACGCACTACCACGCCGATCACAGCGGCGGCAACGCCAAGCTGCAGGCGCTGAACGCGCAGGTCATCACCTCACAGCAGGCGCGCGACAAGATGGTCGAGATCAAGCAGTCGGGCCAGGCGAACGTGACACTGGACAACAGCCTGCGTCTGTATCTGGGCGGCAAGCGCGTTGAGGCTTATCGCTTCGGCCGCGCCCACACCGACGGCGACATCGTCGTCTTGTTCCCGGATCATCGCGTGCTGTCAGCGGGCGACATGTTCACGTTCGGCGACGCGACTCCGCAGCTGATTGACTACGCCGGCGGCGGCAGCGCACGCGACTGGACCGGCACCCTCGACGGCGTGCTCAAGCTGGAGTTCGACCAGGTCGTGCCCGGCCATGGGCTCGTCACCACCAAGCAGGAGATGCGCAAGTTCCGCGACAGCACGCTGACGCTGCGGAACAAGGTCCACGACATGATCGCGCAGAAGAAGACGAAAGCCGAGATCGAGAAGATGCTGCGGACCGACTTCAAGTTCGCCGATCTCCACATTCAGCGGAGCCTCGACGGGCTGATGCTGGAGCTTCAGTAGGTGTCGCGTCCGGCTCGAGCCGGAACGTCGCTATCAGTTCGGAGATGGTCGCTCGACGCGATCGATGATCAGGACGTCAACCGGCCCGGTCGTCGATCGCAGTCGTAAGCCGAGCTGCTCTTCAACGGCGGTGAAGATCGACAGGCCTGACGCCGGCGTATCGACATTGCCGAGTCCGGTGTTGACGCTTGACGCGAACTCCAGACGAAAACTGAACACGTCGTCGAAGCCGGATTTGTCGATGACGATGCGGCCGGTTTCGTCGATCAGAAAGTCGATGAGCGTCGCCATCGGCACGCCGACGGCTTCGATGACATCCTTCCGCTCGGGTGCAACGACACCACCCATCTGTCGTCTGATCCCGCCGCAGATATTGAGTGGCTCCAACGGCTTCGCCTGTTCCATCGGGACACAACTGCCAGGCTTCATCGGCGTAATCTTCAGGCCGTTCCGGGCCGCGACGAGCTCGTAGACCGGCAGCTCTCGCGTCTCGCGGCGGAACGTCAGCTGAAATCGCTCGGCGAGCAGCGTTTGCAGCATCGGACGCATCTCTTCAAAGGTCGTCGCGCCTGGCGCGCGTGCGTCCACGTCGTACCGCTCGGAGCTGACCCACGACGGCGCGCCGGCAATCTGAAAGTCGGTCACCTGATACGCCGCCTGGATCAACGCGCTCAGCGTTGTCGCAGCGATTCCTTGCTGGATGTATCTGCCGTCCCTCGCACGGGCCGCCGATCGCCTCATGATCGACTTGCTGACGACATTCAGCGGCGGCAGTCCGCTGTTGGCGTTCAGCTTGATGGACGCGACTTCGAACTCTGGCGATGCAGCAGCTGGAGGAGCGCTCTGCGCCTCGAGAAGAGGCGTGGCCATCACGCACGCTGCGATGGACGCCGCGACCAACAGGGCTAACCTTGCCCTCCCGGATCGCACGATCCCTGCGTAGTGCCGTGCTGACATCCGAGGCCCTCCGTCAACTGCTTATTGGACGGCGCAGCTGTGCGGCCGGTCTGGCGATCCGACCTTGCCCTTACTTCTGACCTTTGACCTTTGACCTTTGCCCTTTGACCTTTGACCTGACCCGAGTCATTTGATCAGACACCACGTCGTCATGCAGCGCTGCTGCTGAACGTTGGTGGTTTTGATCGGATCGGCCAGACGGCCGCCAAGACGCTCGGTCCAGCCGAGCAGCATCCCCTCGTCTACGACGAAGCGCGTCGAGCCGTCCGGCAACCGGACGACGCGACCGGCTGGGCCAACGGCAGATTCGAGGCCGATGTTCGACGCCAGCCTCGCAAACAGCAGACCGTTCGGCGCCAGCACGCGCCACAACTCCTGCACCATGCGCGTCCAGTGCGCTTCATCGCGGGCGAAGTGCAGCACGGCGCTCGCGACCACGACGTCCATGCGGCCATCCTCGTACGGAAGCTGGTCGATCGGCGCGACGATGAAGTTGCCCGCAGGCACCTGCGGCGCGACGCGCGCTGCGGTTCGCCGCATGACCTCAATCGCCGTCGCGTCTTCATCGACCCCGTAGCACGCGACGCCCCGCTGCAGGAGATAGATCAGGTTTCTGCCGTCGCCGCAGCCTGCGTCGAGCACGCGCGGGCGTGTGTCGAGTCGGCCGCGCAGCAGCTGATCGAAGAAGTAAATGTCGATGTCGCCGAACTGCGACCGCAACTCACGCCCCAGAGGTTGCGGCCGCAGCTCGCGGTCAAACGGCGGCGTGGTCACACCGTCGCCGCAGTGGGAGCCCAGTTCGGCTCGGGACGTCCGAACCAGACCCACGCGATGTAATCCACGAGCGGCGGCTCGCCGCCAATTTCGCGGAGCCGGGCGTTGACCTGACCACGGTGATAGGTCGAGTGGCTGGTGACCTGGAAAATTGTTTCGCCCAGCGTCGGCGTTGTGAACGTGCGTCCCACCTGGGTCTCGAATTCCTTCACCCACGGCATCACGACATCGCTCGTCAGCGCGCGGTCGTCCACGGTGTCAAGGAACTTGTTCGCATCGGCGTAATACGTCTGCGCCCAGGCCTTCAGGTCGGCGGCGGTCGCGAACTGTGGCTGTCCTCGCGAGGGATCAAGCGGCTGTTTCTTCCACACCACCAGGAAGAGGCGCTGCACCAGATGCAGATGCAAGAGCAGATCGCGCAGGCGCGTGTCGTGGCCGGCTGGCTCATGTGCCAGGACCGCGCGCCACACTTCAGCGTCCGCCCACTCCATGTGGCGAATCAATTGACGAAGGAGATCGATCTGCATGGTGCACCCTGGCCGGTCCCGCCGTAGCCTTGGCGAAGGCGGACCGGCCCTACCCTACCGTGCGACGTCCGCGAGCACCGCTAGCGTCACCGTCGCCGCGTTGCGACTGGCGACGTCGAGATTCGTACGATACGCATCGACAGTGCTGCCGTCGGCCTTGTCAGTGATGCTGCGAATCACGAGAAACGGTACGCCGAGCTGCCAGCATACCTGCGCGACGGCCGCGCCTTCCATCTCAACAGCTGACGCCTTCAGCGAGCGCCGGATCTCATCGCGCTGCGCCGGGTTGGCCACGAACGCGTCGCCGGTGACGATGACGCCTTCGCGGACCACCGGTGTGCGCGTGGTCCCCGGCGCCGGTCCAAGTTTCACGCCTTTCGCCAGACGGCGCGCCGCGCCGAGCAGCCGCTCGTCGGGCGCGAAGAACGGCGGATTGGGTCCGCCGGTCGCAGGATTGTTCGTCGGGCGTCGCACGAACCCGCCAGCCGCTGACAGCCCGAAGTCGTGATAGCCAATCGCCGTGCCGATGATTACGTCGGCAGGCTCCAGCTCAGGGTCGATCGCCCCTGCAGTCCCGCTGAAGAACACCGCCGACGGTCCGTAATGGTTCACGGCGAGAGCGGTCATCATCGCGGCGTTCACTTTGCCGGCGTTGGTCTTGCCGAGGATCACCCGCGTCGATCCGATGAGGCCGACACTGAACGGCGCGCCTTGCACGCGTTCGATCGCCGGCCGTGTCAACTGCGCCTCGATATCTTTGACCTCGGCGGGAACACCGAGAATGACGATGGGCGGCGCCGGCTTCTGAGCCGCGGCCGGCGCGACCAGAGACAGGTTCGCCGCCAGAAGAACGATCAGCGTGCGGCGTGTCACTCGGGGCTGATTCACGACCTTCAGTTCGATCGCGTGGTCGGTGTTGCGGACGTGGACGTGGACGGCTGCGCGGGTGGCGGCGGCGCCGGCGGCCGCGGCATCTCGTTCGCTGAAAACCGAGGCAGGAGCTCGTCGCGCATCGCCAGGTGATACACCGTGCTGGCCACCACAATCGCCGCCTTCTTCACATCGTCCTCGACGATGCGCTCGTAGGTGTCGAGATTGGTGTGCCAGGTGTAGGTCTGGTACTGAATCGGATCGAGCACCGTATTGATGCCAGGCAATCCGGCCGCGTTGAAGTTGGTCGAGTCGGTGCCGCCGGTCGCTCGCGAGCGGGTGGCCGTGGCGCCGAGCATGCCGAGATCCTTGAGCGACGCGGTCGCCTGACGCAGGACGTCCCCCGTCGCCGAGGGTCCAAACGCCGTCCAGCCACGGATCCGTCCGGTGCCGGAGTCCATGTTGAAGTACGCGGAAAGCTTGGCGTACTCCGGCTTCTGATCCTCGAACGATCCGAAGTGCTGTTTGACGTAGGCCGCCGAGCCGAGCAAGCCCTGCTCTTCGCCGCTCCACAGTGCGACGCGAATCGTGCGACGCGGCTTCGCGCCGATCGCGGTCAGGATCCGCACCGCCTCCATCATCACTGAGCAGCCGATCGCGTTGTCGGTCGCGCCGGTCGCCGCGTGCCACGAGTCGAGATGCCCGCCGAGCATAACCACTTCGTCAGCCTTGTCCGTGCCGGGGAGTTCGGCGATCGCGTTGTAACTGGTACGGCCTTCGGGATAGCTGCGGTTGACGATCTCGAACTCCAGTTCCACCGGGCGCTTGTCGGCCAGCAGGCGGGAGAGGCGTCCGTAGTCTTCATTGCGCATCACCACCGTCGGTGGCGCTTTGGTGACGTCATGCGTGGCGTTGTCGAAGGCGCGAATCTGTCCGTGATCCCGACCGGCGTCGTTGATGCGGACCAACGCACCGTTGGCGAGCAGGAACTGATTGAGCCGTTCCTGAATCTGCGCGTTGCTCAACGGGCGCTGCGGGTCGCTTGCAGGAGCAGGCGCTTGAACCGGCGGCGTCTGCGCCGGTGGCGCGTTCAGCAGCGTGACGACATCGGCATCCTCACGGCGGAGCGGTACCGGGTTGAACGTGACCGGCACTGATTGATGCGGTCCGACAAGCACCATCTTGCCGTTGATCGTGGATTTGATGCTGTCGAGGAACGAGGCCATCTCTGTGGCGGTCGGCCGAACCGGCAACGTGATTTGCACGGCCTGACCGCGCGCGACGCCCGTCGTACCCGGCGTCCACGCCAGCGCCTCGACGACCAGTGCGTCCTTCACCGGCGACGTGATGTGCGCGGTGAGACGCTCGTTGGCCCATCCCGCGTGGCCGAAGTCCCACGGCTCGAGATGCCCGTTCTTGAGTCCCCACGACGTCATCTGCTGCACGGCCCACTCACCGGCCGCCTTGAGATTGGGCGAGCCGGTCAGCCGCGGGCCGTAGACGTCAGTGAGGACGTGCAGCGTCGAGAGAATCTGCGACCGGCTGCTGGCCTCCTGGCGAATCTTCCAGAACATGGCCTCGTCCGGACGCTCGTCGGCCACAACGACGACGAGCGCGGCCAGCACCAGCGCGAGGGAAACACCGGCGAGTTTGCGCATAGATACCTTTCAAGGCGTCAAGGCGGGTCTGAAGACCCGCCGCTACGACGCACGACGCTACTTCAGGTTGCGGTAGACCCGCTCCTCGAATCCGTTCAGGACGCGCAGCGCTGCCTCGTCATAGAACGGCAGCATCTGCATCAGGATCACCGCGCCGATCTGCTTCTGCGGATCGATCCAGTAGAACGTGTTGTTGATGCCCGCCCAGCTCAGGCTGCCCGGACTGCGCATCGACGGGTTCGGCGTCTTCGGTGCAGCGATCTGGAAACCGAGGCCCCACACATCTTCGCCGGCGCCGAGTGGATACGGCTTCGAGCGCAGCGGATCCGCGCTCGGCTGGAGGCGAACCTTCACACTGCCGGTCTGGTTCTTCGACATCTCGGCAACAGTGCTCTCTTTGAGGATCCGCACACCGTCGCGCTGCCCGCGATTGAGAATCATCTGGACGAAGCGGCCGTAGTCGGCAGCCGTCGAGAACAGGCCGCCGTCGCCGCGGATCGTCGCCGGAATCGGCGTGGGATTCTGTGTCTCGGTGATCGCATTGTTGGCTTTCTGATGCACCGTCACCACGCGCGAGTATTTCTCGGGTGGAACCGTGTAGCTCGTATCGCGCATGCCGAGCGGGGCAAAGATGTGCGTCTCGAGATACGCGTCGATGCGCTGACCGGTGATCTTCTCAATCATTTCGCCGAGCACGCGGGTGCTGGCGCCGTAGGTCCATTGCGCGCCGGGCTCGTTGACCAGCGGCAGCTCGGAGTCGTTGGTAGCGCCGGTCTTCTTCTGCGCGATCGCAAGCGCATGATCCGACCAGGAGTAGCCGACGCCGGACGTGTGCGTCAGCAGCTGACGAATGATGATCGGCTTTGTCGCCGGCCGCGTCTGATACGTGCCTGCCCGCTCGTCGAACGTGCTGAACACGTCCGGGCTCTTCAGGCGTGGCAGATACTTCGACACCTCATCGTCCAGGCCGACTTTTCCCTGCTCGACGAGTTGCATGACACCGACTGACGTCACTGCCTTGGTCATCGAGGCGATGCGGAAGATCGTGTCCTTGACCATCGGCACGTTCTTGGCGACGTTCTGTTTGCCGAACGCCTCGTGATACAGCACTTTGTCGCGGTCCACGACGAGCGCGACCACGCCAGGCACCTCGCCGCGCGTGACTGCATCGGCAAAGAAGGTCGAGAGGGCGCTCGAGCCCTCTGTGGTCAATGACGCCGGTGGCACAGCCTTAACGCCGACCATCAGCCCCAGAACAGCGACGATCGCGAGCAGTCGTTTCATGGCGGTTCACAGCAGGAATTGAAAAGGGCGGGTCGGAGACCCGCCCTGACAGTCCGGCTAAAGCCGGACACTACACCAGCTTCATCTTCGAGATTGGTAGCTCCCTGACCCGTTTGCCCGTGGCAGCGAAGATCGCGTTGCCCAGCGCCGACAGCACGGGCGGCAGGCCCGGCTCGCCGACACCAGTCGGCGGCGCGTCGCTATCCACGAAGTGGACGTCCACCTGGAACGGCGCATCAGTGATGCGCGCGACCTGGAAGTCGTGGAAGTTGCTCTGGTTGATCCGGCCGCCCTTTGCGGTGATCTCGCCGGTTCGCGCCAGACCGACCGCCATCACCGCCGCGCCTTCCATCTGCGAGCGCACTCGATCGGGGTTGACGATCACGCCGGCATCGACGACCTGATGGATCCGCGGCACCTTGAACTGCCCACGGCTGTCCACTTCGACCTCGACCACCGAGGCCACGTAGGTGTTGAAGCTGCGATGCGCGGCGATGCCCATACCGCGGCCGCCGCCAGACTTGGTCTTGCCCCAGCCTGCCTTCTCGCCGGCGATCTCCAGCACGCGGCGCAGACGACGAGTGTCAACCGGGTATTTGTCGTACGGCGCGCCGTAGTTGGAGTAGTTCACGCCCTGACCTTTGAGATCGAGCACCTTGCCCGGGCCCACCATGTCGAGCAGGAACTCGAGCGAGTCGCGGTTGGCCGCCTTCGCCATCTCGTCGGCAAAACTGTGCGCGGCGAACGCGTGGAAGTTGTTGCTCACCGCGCGGAACCATCCGATGCGCACGTGCGCGTCGGCCGGACCGTTTTCGGCACGGATGTTGGCGATGTCATACGGCAGGTCGGTCAGCCCGAGATCGAGCTCGAAGCTGAGTGGCTCGCGCGCACCCGGCGCAAATGTGGATGCAATCGGCGGGAACACCGATCGATGCAGCCACGCCGTCGGCTTGCCGCGTCCGTCCACGCTGGCCTTGTGATAGACGACCGCGGTCGTGTGGTAGTAGTCGAAGCGGATGTCATCTTCGCGCGTCCAGATCACCTTGACCGGCTTTCCGAGCTTGCGCGCGAGCACGGCCGCTTCCGCCGCGTAGTCGGGCTTCGACTTGCGGCCGAACCCGCCGCCAAGCAGCGTCACGTGGCAGATGACGTCTTCCTTCTTGATCCCGAGCGCCGCGGACACGGCGTCCTGCACCGCCTGCGGGTTCTGCGTCGGCGCCCAGATCGTTGCCTTGCCGTTGCTGAACTCGGCGACCGCGGCCGGCGGCTCCATCGAGGCGTGCGCAGCCATCGGCGTGGAATACATCGCCTCGATCACCTTGCCGCTTTTCGCGAACTCGGCGTCAACGTTGCCCAAGTTGCGATAGACCTTGCCCGTCTGCTTCACCGTCGCCAGCATCTGCTGCTTGAAGGAGTCGGAGTCGAACGCGCCGTGCGCGCCGTCGTTCCATTCAACCTTCAACGCACGCCGGCCCTTGATCGCCGACCACGTGCTGTTGGCAATCACCGCCACGCCGCCGAGCGGTTGGAAGAGATGTGGCGGCTTGAACGTATCGAGCGCAACCGTTTGCTGCACACCCTTCACCGCGAGCGTGGCCTTGTCGTCCACGCTCTTCGGCGTGCCACCGAGCACCGGCGGGTGCTCGATCGACGCGAAGACCATTCCTTCGCGATACACGTCCAGACCGAACTGCGCCTTCCCCGTGACGATGTCCTTCTGGTCGTAGGTGGAGGTCTGCTGGCCAACCAGCTTCCACGCCGTCTTCGGCTTGTAGCGCAGATCTTCGGCCTTCGGCACGGACAGCTTCGCGGCCGCGGGCACCAGCGCGCCAAACCCGACGCGACGGTTGCTGGCCTCATGGATCACTTCGTGATTGCGAACCACGCATTGCGCCGCCGGCACATTCCACTGTGCCGCCGCGGCGCTCACCAGCATGGCGCGCGCCGAGGCCCCGGCGCGACGGAACGCTTCGTAGAAGTCGCGAACCGAGCGCGAGCCGTCGGTGTTCTGATCGCCGTAGCGCGCGTCGCCGACGCCCTGCTCGATGCGGCAGCGCGTCCAGTCGGCATCGAGCTCGTCGGCCGCCACCATCGGCAGCGACGTGCGGATGCCGGTGCCCATCTCCGAGCGATGCGTCACGATGAAGACCGTGCCGTCAGGTTCGATGCCGAGATACACGCTCGGGTTGAGCGAGGCGAGATCCGCCTTCGTCTTGAAGACTGCTGTGGCCGTCTGCGCCCACGCCGACTCGGGCAGCACACGCGAGGCCAGCACAAAGGCGCCGGTCGTAAAGACGCCGCCGAGGAACTGACGACGACTGACGTTGGTGACGGTCATGCGCGCCTCCCGCCTGCCGCCGTCTTGATCGCGGCGCGAATGCGCTGATAGGTGCCGCAGCGACAGATGTTGCCCTGCATCGCGCGGTCGATGTCTGCGTCAGTCGGATTCGGCGTGCGCGTCAGGAGCGACGCGGCCTGCATGATCTGACCGGTCTGACAGTAGCCGCACTGCGCGACGTTGTGCTTCTCCCACGCGGCCTGCACCGGGTGCGTGCCGTTCGGGCTGAGCCCTTCGATCGTGACGACCTTCTTGTTGTTCAGCGACTTCAGCGGCGTCTGGCACGAGCGGACGGCAGTGCCGTCCAGGTGCACCGTGCACGCGCCGCACAGGCCGGCGCCGCAGCCGAACCGTGTGCCAGTGAGACGCAGGTCGTCCCGGAGATACCACAGCAGCGGCATCTCCTCGTCGCCGTCGAACATGCGGGCAGTACCGTTCACACTAAAAGTGACCATATCAGTGGGTTCCTCGTCGCACGGGATTATACCGTTCGGTCTTTGGTCTTTGGTCTTTGGTCTTTGGAACGGTCTGACTAGAGACCGGAGACCAGAGACCAGAGACTAGGCGTTATAAATCTGCCCGCCCTGCCGGCGATACAGCTCGAGGACGTCGGCCGCTTCCCGACGTAAAACGCTCCGCGTGATGGCGACGCCCCGCTCCTGCAGGTAGGTGTACGACTCCGGGAACACCGGGCCTTCCTCGAAGCCCAGCGCCGTGGCATCGTCGCGGTCGGCGCCGGTGACCAGGCGTCGAAGTCCGCTCCACAAGATCCCGCCGAGACACATCGCGCACGGATCGCACGAGCTGAACAGCTCGTACGACGCCGACTCGGATCCCGCCAGCGTGTACGAGCCGATGCGGTGCTGCGCCATGGTGATCGCGAGCATCTCAGCGTGCAGTGTGCTGTTATTCAATCGAACGACGCTGTTCACACCGACTGAGAGCAGCGTACCGGTCGAGCGTTCGAAGATCGCGGCGCCGAAGGGGCCACCCGTCCGCCGCACGACGTTCTGGCGGGCCAGTTCAATCGCCAGCCGCATGCGATCGTCATCCGTGGTGTAGCGCGTGCCGAACGCGACGGTCTCGTTGACCCAATCCGGCCACGTGACGAGCACAGTTGCGCGAGCGTCGGACATCTCGCGATTCTGTCATACGGCCAGACAGAACACCTGCTGCGCTAGTACGCGCTCACCGCGAAGATCTTGCGGCCCTGCAGAATCGCCTCGGTCACGAGCAGTGGCGCCGCCCAGCAGAACCAGCTCGCGGCGGCCAGCTGCTCCTGCAGACTGCCGACGCCGGTTGCCAACAGGATGCCGGCGAAGATGCGAAAGAACACGAACCCGAACGTCACGACGTAGCTGCGAGTCATCCACTCCTGATGCTGCTGCAACAATCCGCGGCGGATAGCCACGTAGGCCAGACCAGTGGTGACGATCCATGCGATGGCGAGACCGATCAGACCAGCGCCGAAGACCCAGCCGAGCGTCGTGTGTGTCGCCAGATAGAACGCCGCAGTGACGCTGACGGCGATGCTCCCCATGTAGATGAGACCGAGCTTGCGGTGCACCTCGATTCGACGATTCTTGTGCCCCAGCCACAGCTGACCCGGCCCGACGAGCAGGGCGATCATGCCGCCGCCGATGTGCATGAAAATCCACGGCTCCTTGCCCGAGTACTGCTGCAGCGCGTCGCCGCCGCGAAAGTACGGAAACGCGAACCCAGCCACGAACCCGAGGCCCACGAGCATCGCGAGTACGAGCATGACCGCCGTTCCCCGGCCCTCTCGCGTGGATGTGGTGATCGGGGGCTTGATGACCGTTGCTTCCATGAGCCCTCCTCCCCGCATTCTAGCGCTCCTCACACGCTCTCCACGCCGCTGGCGACAGCAGCACGGCGAGCAATCCCCCCGAAACGATGAGCCCCGGCAGCGCCGTCAGAGGCGATCCGGACACGAGCATCAGGACGAAGGAGAGCACGACGCCGCCACACAACGTCACGGCAACCGTCAGTCCCGTTCGCCGAAGCCGCCACAGTTGAACCGCCGCGATCGAGCCTCCGGCGATGAGGAGCAGCAGCACGCTGATGGTGAGAGCGGCCTCGAACTGCAGAAGGCCGGCACGGACGATGACCACCAGTAACCACACGGCCCACCCGACAGACACTCCGACGAGGCCGGCGACGATTCGCAAGAAGACCTTCATGGACTTTCGTTCATCCAGGCGCGAATGGCACCGGTGATCTTCGTGCTGGCGTGGCCGGTGTTCGGCAAATTCGCCCACGTCGTTCCGTTGAGCTGAATCGATACCGGCGAGCCCTTCGCCCAGGAGACCGAGGTGACCTGACTTCGAGGGTGGGTTCGGCGGACGAACAGGGCGACGGTCAGAATGTGGTCGTCGTGAAGCTCGACGCGACTGACCAGCGTTTCGACGATGCCGAGCACACCCATGACGGTCAGACCGAGGAAGGCGTAGATCATCACCGTTCGGCCGGAGACAAACGCGAAGACCAGTCCAGCGGCGAACATCAGGGTCACGATGACGGTGAGCACGCGAAGCGTCCGCGTCGTCCTGAACACGTCTCGGCGCGGCGGCCGGCGGCTCATCGTGTCTCCTGTCCAATCGCCATGAGGACGTCGCGCACGAACGCCGTATGGTCCCACGCGTCCGGATACCGTGTGAGGCCAAGACGCACGACGACCAGGTTCGCCGACGGGATCATCGTCACGAACTGACCGGCGTGGCCGATGGCATGAAAGGCATCGGCGGGCAGCGCGGCGTCGCCGCTGTACTCCTCGGCCACTTTCAACCAGACGTGCGCGCCATAGCGCCTGAGCGGATCCGCCGGCGCTGGCGACCTCGTATACGCCACCCACCCCTCTGGCAGAATTCGCTCTCCATTCCACACACCGTCGCCCACGTAGAGCATCCCGAGACGCGCCCACTCGCGCGCCGTCGCGTATCCGAACGACGAGCCGATGAACGATCCCGACGCGTCGGTCTCGATCAACGCACTCGACATCTGCAGCCGGTCGAACAGCGCGCGGCGGGGGAAGTCGGCGTAGGCGGCATCGTCGTTGATGACGGTGCGAATCGCACGGGAGATGATGTTGGTCGTGCCGCTGGAGTATTGCCAGTGCGTGCCTGGCACCGCCGCAAGACTCTTGCTCGCAGCATAGAGGCCGGCGTCGGGACGTCCCAGCAGCATGACGGTGACGTCAGAGACCGGGTTCCATGGGCTCTCGTCGAACTCCAGCCCGCTGCTCATACGCAGCAGGTGATCGAGAGTGATTGCGTGGCGCGGATCGCCTGCGTCCTGCCATTCGGGAATCGGCACCGGGCGATCGAGGGCAAGACGACCTTCACCGACCAGGATACCGACCAACGCGTTCATCACCGTCTTGGTCATCGACCAGCCGAGGATTGGCGTCTCGTTCGTGAAGCCAGGCGCGTAGCGCTCGGCCATGATGCGTCCATCCCGCACGACGACCACCGCTCTCGTCCGCCGCGGCCGCTCCGGATTCGGCTCGGCGAATGCCCGATCGAGTACCGCGCGAAGTCTCGGGTCCGGTGACTCCTCGAAATACGCCGGACGCCACTCAAAATGCTGGACGCGATCCACGCGTGTGTCCGACCCGAAGCGCACGGCGCATCCCCGCCTGTCTCGATAGACAGCTCCCTGCCGGATCACGCCGGCAACGCTTGCCGTGACTCGCTGCTCGTTCCGATTGACAGAGTCTGCGATGTATCTCAGCGGAGCGAGGTCATCGACTTCGAGCTCACGTTCGACGATGTCCGATTCACGATCCGCGAGAAACACTTCCGAGCAGAGCATCTTGGCTTTGTATGCCGCGAGGATCGAGGCGACCCGAACCACGTACACGCTGCCGACGAGCAGCAGCACGGTGGCGGCGAGCAACGCCGCGCGACGCCACGTGGTCCGCTTCACCGCAGTTCAGCGAGCCGTGCCTTGACCAGGCGTTTCACGAGAGCCGTCGGCAGCGGTTCGTCGAGCGGGAACTGCACGGTGCCGGTGGACATCTTGTAGCCCTTCAGCGCCGCCGCATGCGCTTTCCGGATCGAAGCCGTCATCGGGTAGAGGCTCGTGTGGTGTCTGAACGCGGCGTACCAGACGAGCGGTTTGCGATTCAGCTTGAATCCGGGAATGCCGTAGCTGAACACCTCGACCGCATCGGGCGCGATCGACCGGATGATGTCGCGGCACGCCTTCATCCGCTTACGCGCGTGTGGCGGGAGCATGGCGAAGTAGCGTCGCCGTTCGGCTGCGACATCCGTGGCTGAAGGAGCTCGAGTCATGACGCGGCAACGGCGGACGCGAACTCCCTGACGAGCATCCTGCCGACCGACTCGAGATCTTCCACGGGGCAATCGGTCTCACCGTGCCGGCCGTCCCAGCCGATGTCCACGACGAAGGTCGCAGACGCGCCTGGCCGCTCGCCGGCGAACGTCACGCGGTACATCCGGCTGACGTGCGCTGTCCGCCGTGCGGGATCGGTCGGCGTTGGATCGGCGCGCGTGACTTCCGTCGCGACACCGGACTCGATGTGTCGCAGAGTGAGGTTCACAGCCGCTTCCGATGTCGTGGACATACTGCCTCCATCATGTGTTACGGCTGCGCCGCCTTCCGCTGCAGCTCGAGCTGCGCGCGGAACATCGCTTCCTGAATCTCGGCCTCGTTCCAGCAGTTCGCCGGATCGACGAACGGATTCGTACCGCCGCCCGCCAGCCGCGCGTGCTTGGCGGCCATGGTGTATTGCGCAGGATGATCGCCGAGCGGCACGTCGCACGGCATCGTACGCAGGATCTTGAACGTGCGGGTGAACTCCGCCTCGATCTGCGGCGTGACTGGTGCCGGCGCGCGATAGCTGCACGCAAACACAACGTTGAATGTCTTGCCGCCGTCAGCCGCCTTCATCGTCCAGCTGGTGCAGCCGCGTGTGTGGCCGGCCGTCAGATGCGCGACGAGCGTCGTGCCGCCGAGCGACACTTCCTCACCGTCGCGAAGGACCCGATCGATCGGATGCGCCTTCCCGTTCGGCTTCATCGCTTCGAGCGCCGGAACGTCCTCACGCATCGCCATGACCTGCGCGCCAGTGAGCTCCTTGACCAGCGCATCGCCTTCCTGGTGATCACCGTGCGCGTGCGTGCCGAGCAGGATGCGGACATCGGAGAACTTGAATCCGAGCTGTTCCACCGACTTCGCAATCGTTCGCACGTTGCGCTCGTACGTGCTGTTGATCAGGATGTGTCCCATCGGCGTCGTGATCAGAAACGAGCTGAGCGTCCTGGTGCCGACGTAGTAGACGTTGCCGATGATCTTGTGCGGCGGAAACGCCGTCGTCTGATCCTCGTCAGAGCCCATGTTGCGCGCCAGGATCGAACGCGGCGTATACGACTGGCCGCGAACCGTCACCGCCGGGGTATCTGCGGGTGCACCGCCCTGAGCGACAATCCGGCCAATCGCTACAACGAGGACGGCGCATACAGCGGCGATAGTCCTCATATCGATTGCTCCTCCTCTCGCACCTTCGAGAGTGTTCGTCGTATCCACCACCATACCCACGCAAACGAGAAGGCCGCATACGCGACCAGGAAGCCCTTCATACCGCCGTACCACAGCGCGCCTGCGCCGACGAGGATGCCGGCCGTCACGTGGGCGTAGCTCAAGACGAGATAGCTGCGGACAATGCGGTCTCCCTTCGC